>Ga0160453_100087_pt1 | contig 96528 bp, 77 predicted proteins | sample HID1971K_E6MG_FD_108228 | JGI IMG/M metagenome (GOLD analysis project Ga0160453, IMG submission 108228) | Enriched millipede-associated microbial communities from UW Madison campus, WI, USA - HID1971K_E6 MG | ecosystem: Host-associated > Arthropoda: Insects > Digestive system > Unclassified ...
GCTTAAAGTATCTTGGATAACTTTAAGGTGCATTGGCTTGCCACCTTCAGTTGCAATACCAATTGTAGCATTATACTTTTTCGCTTTAGCCTTTGCTTCTGCAGATTGGCTAAGGATACCTTCTTTCGGGAAGTAGATAGCTTTCCCTAGATTAGATAACATGTCATAGACAGCTGGACTCTCTTGTTGCAAGGTCTCATTAAGTTGCTGAGCTAATGGGTTCATGGATTTCATTCCATCCTTCCGAAATCAATCATATTTATAGGTTAGTGCAGTCGCACATATTATAACATTATTACTCCAACTAGACCATGAACAACAAAAAAAATTTTCTATCCTTTAATTTGCATTTATTTTCTGTTGAACCTTTCGCTAGTTTAATTATAATGGAGTATAGGGATATTATTTTTTGCACAATTTGTATAGTGACTCTAATAGATATAGTTTATTTACATTAATTGAAGTAGTAGGAGGGGTCAAATATGCTAGATATATCGCCGGATAAGCTATTACTAAAGCCTGCCTTTGCAAAAATTGTTTGCGAACCAGGTTGGAGATGGGCAAGACGAGAAAAACCTATGCCGAATTTTGATCTATTCTACGTTTGGAGTGGAGAAGGCGATGTAGAGGTTAATGGTGTACATCATGAGGTAGGTCCAGGAAGTTGCTTCTTATTCCGTCCTGGTGATTATACAAGCGCTACACATAATCCACAAAAGCCATTAGTACTAACATATATTCACTTTGCCACTGAAGAAGCTGTTGAGGTAATTCCAAAGCGCTATCGCTTACTAAAAGATACGATAGATTTTGAATTTTTATTATCTCGCTATGTTAGACTATTTCTTATTCAGACCTTTGCTGCTGAAGAGGAAGCTAAGCTTGTTTTGAAACAAATTATGATTCATTTACTTCGTGCCGATTTCCAGACGCCTACAGAGAAAAAGGCAAGTAATCAGTTAACGGAATCGATTCATGAAGTGGCGAATTTCATTCGTCAAAATCCAAGTGTCGCTCACAGAGTTGAAGATCTTGCGATGCGCGCACAATTGTCCCCACGTTATTTCTCAATGAAGTTTAGAGAAGTGCTTGGTATGTCCGTTCAAACTTATATGATCCGTACAAGAATAGATAGAGCTCAATATTTGTTAACTCATGCAGGTATGAATGTAACTGAAGTTGCGGATGCGCTAGGCTACAGAGATATTTTCTTCTTTAGTAGACAATTTAAGCAATACACTGGAAAAAATCCATCGGAAATAAGATAAGAAAAACGCGTAACCTTACTGAATGTGGCATTCAGAGAGGTTACGCGTTTTTTGAAGAATATTAATTTTTTACAAGCAACGTACCAAGCTTTTGACCCATAACTACTTTACTATTTAAACCAATAGTAAGATCAGCTTCATAAGAGCCTGTCTCTGTCAGTAATACTACAGTGGAGCCGAATGCGAAATAAGCAAGCTCTTCACCGCGCTCTACTTGATCTTTATCACGCTGTATATAGTGAATACTACTTACATTCATGGCTCCAACCTTTACGGCTGCTACAGTATAACCATTATTATTAATATAAGTAATTAAACGTTCATTCCGACTTAGTACACGCTTCATATGAGTCAGTCCGAAATTATTAACAGGGTAGACTTTACCTGGCAGATGTACTCTCCCAACAATTGTTCCTTCTATTGGTGTATGAATACGATGGTAGTCGGTTGGGCTTAAGTACAAGACATAATAATATCCATTAAGGAATTTCTTTGAGTGTTTTTCATCTGCAAGCAATTCTGAGACGGAATAATCTTGCCCCTTTACATTAAGAATCGTTCCGTTCTGGATAACTCCACAACCAGTAATAAGAGCATCAACGGGTGATACAAGCGCAGATGTAGTTGTATCAATTTGACGATGGCCATCTTTTAGACGTCTTGTAAAAAACTCATTCAACGTTTGATACTGCTCGATTGATTTTTCAGCTTCTTCTACTTTTATCCCATAAGTTGATGCGAATTTTTTTATGAAAATACGACTTCCACGGGACTGTGCGAATGCACCTGTAATACGAGAAATCCATTTTCGAGAGGTCAACTCTGTCATTGAGCGTAAAAGCCACTTCAACATAATAAATTATATCTCCTTTAATCAAGCTCTTAGTACAATATGATCAAACTTTATACTATACGAACAGGTTATAATGATGCAACTATTATCTGCTATTTTCTAGAGAGAAGATAGATGTTCATAGAAAAAGCGGATCAGCATATGGATAAGCTGATCCGCTTATAACTACAAGTCCCAAGTTCGCTTCATCTGTGATGTTGAATATGCAACGAAGCCAAGCATCGTTAACAAGGTCCTCTTTTTGAAATTCCTCTTACAATGAGGGTTGAAAAAGCGGGCTTTCGCAAGTCGAGAAGATGACGCGATACTTGAGGGAGGAGGAAGCGCAAGTGTACGTAATTGGTACACGAGTACCGGACTTCCCAAGTTCGCTTCATATTCGATGTAGACTAACCTTCGAAGTCAATCATCGTTATCAAAGTCCGCTTATGGTTGAAGCCCCCACACTAGATTTCCACCCAAGTAAAGTGGTGTACGTTCCCACTCAGTGTATGATGTTTTTGTAGCATCATAAGAGTAATCATCCGTTTCATTGAAATTAGACCAGTCGGTTTTGTTAATACGAATTTGAATCTCACCACTGCTCGCACCTGGAGCAAGAGAGCCTGCGCCTGAGCCAAAGGAAATTTCAAGATAATAGTCTGCGCCACTGACGGCTGGATTCAACTTAACAAAACTACCTGAGAGATTGCTGCTACCAACAACCGCATAATCAGAGTTGAATTGTTGAGGTTTCTCACCATCAATGGTGTAGTAATAACGGAGCTTAACATCACTAAGAGCTACGCTTTGAGTTCCTGTATTTACGATCTGGAATTGTGGTCTAAATTGATTGTCAGTAGGGTTTGTGTCATTCGTTCGATACAATACTTTCAGATCACCAGTTACAGCAACTGGAGCATCTGTAGGTGTTGCACTCACCACTAATGAGTAGGGGCTCGCTCCTACAGTATTTGTAGCTGTAATGACATAGTAATAGGTTATGTCATTGGTTACACTTGAATCCAAGTAAGTTAAAGCGCTAGTTGTAGCGATTTGTGTGTAAGGGCCAGCTGCATTAGTTGAACGGTTGACAGTGTATTGATCAGCATTTGATACTTTTTTCCAATTAAGTGTAACTTCAGCATCACCAGCAGTTGCTGTTACATTCGTAGGTGCCAAAGGAGCGACTGGTGTAACTGGACCACTGTTACCGCCTTGAATTAAGCGATCATACTCAGCGTAAGCCGTTGCTATATCAACTTGTGACCAGAAACGGTGATACGTAAATTCTGGTGCTCCGTCATCCCATTGGTTCGTTTGTGGATTCCAAGATGTATTGTATTTATCTACTAGGTATTGCCAATCTGGATCGTTTGTGATGTTTGGTCTTATATCTGTGTAGCCAGCATAGACTCCATTTCCACCTTTTGCAGGGTCGGATGCAATTGTTTGGTTACCAGGAATAGTGTTACCTTGTCCAAATGTACCGCTCCAGCCAAGAGGGAAGTAGACTTCTTTTGTAAAGTAGCGGTTGTAGTCGCCACGAGCCTCGACAGTTGTAATACCAACACCATCATTGTAGCCCCATGCAGCATCAAGTAGAGATTTCGCTAATTGATGAGCCTCAACTCCAAGTGGGCTGTAGTTTCCTAGTTCAGCTTTTGTTCCTGCAGAGAAGAAGGTTAGTGCTTTCACATAACTTCCAAGGACACCAGCATCTTGGCCAGGGTTTCTAGTTACAACGCTTAAGCCGTTATTTGGAGTAGAGTTACTATAGCCATTCCAAGTGTTTGGTTGACCATCCCATTCAAGATTACTAGGAATCCAGTATTCGCCTGGAGCAGATACTGTAGCTACTTGAGGATTAGTACCACCAAGAATACGGTTTTGTTGGCTATCTAGGTAATAACCATCTGAATCTGTTACAGGTCTTTCATTAGCAAAGGAGTAGTCGACCGACCAGTCAATCCAGTTCTCAATGACTTGCTTCGCCATTTGGAAGTTTTCTGAGGAAGTATCGCCGTTCGAAGCTAGAATGTAGTATAACTCTGCGATACGCTCAATACCCCATGCTTGCATTCCGAACCAGTTGTTAGAAGGAGGATCATGATATACAGGAGCTTCTTGATATGCCATGTCATAGAATGTACTTGTGCCAGCAGGATAAGCATTGTATGCACCATTCAAGCTATTGGTAGCTCCACCAGCAATAGCACCTTCAGGGGATTGCAGCCAAGTATAGAATTCTAGTTGTCTTGTTAGGGAAGTTTCCCAATCTTGTTGTGCTGTTGGTGAAGAAGGAATTAGACCGCCTTCTTGCTCAGAAAGTGCATATGCTGCCACAACGTTCTGATATCCTTGATGCGCATGGCTAGCACCGATACGCCAAGCCCAATTACCAGTTTGTCCAAGTCCACCACCCCAAGATGTATACCAAGAAAGTAAGTAATGGCTAGCATTTTTTCCATTACCTGCACTAGGACTTCCATCAGCAGCGCTACCAATTTGTTGGAAATATTTATCGTACATCGTGTAACGCAGGTAGTCTCCCATTTTTTCTGCTTTGCTTAAGTAATCATCGTTATCGTAGCCTAAAGATTTAGCCCAGTACATTGCTTGTACAACACGCGCATCAGCATCACTTGCACTAGTATATCTCCATTGTGCAGCTGGAACATTTGCTTCTTTCGTATACAATGTCATAAATCCTTCATTAGCTTTTCCTAATGACTTATCATCCTGAGATGGATGTGGAATTGCTTCCCAAACGGATTCTTGCTCCCCACGTTGGAATGTGTTCACATACGTTGCAGTATGGTTACTATTTAGAAGATTTCCATAGCCATACCAGTCATCAACATCCAATAACCAATGCATCTGATACGTTTGGTTATTACCATAAGTTTGTTTCAGTTCAGCGTCTAGTGGATCTTTACCAGTTGCATATTGACCAGAAAGTAAACTTGGATATTGGTCAGGATGTGGTTTTTCATCCGCATAAGTTGCGGGACTGTTAGGGTTATAGTAGCTCATCGTTGGTTGTTCTTCTTTGCCGTCGCCTTCATTGATAGGGATAATATATTTCTCCATATTGTCCCAAGCGTCTTCCAAACTGCTCCAATCGTTAGTATAATATCCATATAATGCCTCTAGCCAAATCCAATAGCTGTAGGCTTCGGAGGTAGTCATATGACCGTAGTCAGGAGCTTCACTAATAAGTGTCTCTACCGAGTGATAAGGAATTCCCTCAGGAGAGTAGTAACCGTTGGCAGGATTCTTCAGTTGAGTGTACAACTGTAAAAATCTTGTTTCTTCTAGACTTGCTGCTGAAGCAGTGTCATTAGACACAGTGTACGTGCTCGATACAAGGGCGAACATAAGTGCAACGCTCACAAAAGTGGATAATGCTTTCTTTAACACCATCGGCTTCGTCATGAATATATCCTCCTAATTTTCATTTAAGGTTCCATACCAGATACGAGTAAACCATTCTGATGAAGAGTTACTTTATTCCATAATGCAAAATTCGTTTGCGTGCCAGAGTAGGAATAATCATCACTTTCGTTATAATTACTCCAATTTGATTTGTTGAATCTTAGTTGAATTTCACCAGTATTAGCCCCTGGAGCTAGGCTACCCGCACTAGATGAGAAGGAAACCTCAAGGTAGTAATCAGCACCTGTAGCAGTAGGATTCATTTTAATGAATGCCCCGCTAATGTTACTGCTTCCAATGACCGCATAATCGGTATGGAATTGCTGTGAAATTTCGCCATCTATGGTGAAGTAATAGCGGATTTTCAATTGACTCAATTGCACGGCAGTAGACCCATTGTTGACGATGCGGAAGTGGGGTCTAATTTGGTTATCACTAGCGTTATTGTCATTGTTGCGGTATTCTACGAGGAGATCACCTTGAACTGGAATGGGAGTTTGACGTGGTTTTGCATTAACCTCTGCAGATGCAGGTCCGTCTCCAACACTATTTTGAGCCACTACGACATAATAGTAAGTCGTATCATTAACAAGTCCTGTATCTTGGAATGAAGCTGTTGTTACTGTTGCTACGATGGAGTAGGGTCCACCGCTAGTAACAGAGCGCTTAACTAAGTAACTTGTTGCGTTACTTACTTGATTCCAAGTTAATGTAACGGCTTGATCTAGTGGAGTGGCTTGCACATTGTGTGGAGCTGCAGGTGAGACTGGTTGTTCAGTATTTCCTCCTGTAGGTACCTGACCAAAGACATGTGTGGCACCATCATAGACAGGGATGTAAAGATTTTTAATTGGAGAGGTGCTTGTTGAAGGCATTCCTTGGAAGGAGAAGTCGTTGTTATTGTTCCAGAATGAAGTGTTGAGGGGTGCTGAAATTCTAAATTGAATTTCTTTGCGATAAGCGGATTGACCACCAGGATAAATACTAGTTCCTGTGAAGTCGATGGTTGTGTAATAAATATGATTATTAACATCGTAAGGTTGTAACTGACTTACGGTACCTCCTTGATTGTATCCTCCAGCAGTCACCGTAATATCCTCTGGACCATAGCCAGCTGAAATAACTTCACTTAAATCCATGAAATATTTGAATGAAAGCTCACTGCTTTCACGAGCGGGCCAACCACTTCGGTTGTTGAGAAGTGCACGAATCTCGATGAAATTGTTTCCTTTAGCATTAACAGCTGCTTCTACAAACATTTCATCTTCACGTACTTCAGGTTGAGGGAAGTTGGCGAGTGGTTGCTGACCATTTCCATGAAGTATCATCATTTTAGCTAAAGCACCAGTGAAACCAGCGTTATAATCGGTAGCTACTTCGTTAGAAACATAATCAGAAATAGAATCAGTATACGTGTCGGTTCTTGAAGGTCCACCAACTAATGCTCCATACAAGATATGCCGATGATTAACGGGTGAAGTTTGGCTATCCGCCCATGAACCATGGGAGGTGCGATGGTGGGGGTGTTCGGGTGAGTTATTTCCATAACCGATGACATAACTACTGTTTCGTGGATTATCGCCGAGCATATACAACAGCTGTTGTTCAGCGAAAGCTTTAGAGGATGATTTACTTACTGGATCGCTTGTCCAATCTGAATACACAAATGCTAGAAACGCTTGGTTAGCTGAATATCGTAATGCACCCCATTGATCAAGATAAGCAAGACCGCCAGGTGTATAGCTAATGCGTTCACCGGTTCCTGTTACTCCAGTAGTCCAATATTCCATATTACGCTTAGTGGATTCTACAAATTTCGTTTGTCCTGTAATGCGAGCTAAGAGCAATTGTGCTCCATATTGCTTATCATCCCACGCGTGAGTCCATTTGTATCCCCAATTTCCTTGTTGATCAGTACCCCATAGATTACTAGCTGCAATTGCTTTATCAAGATAAGTCTGTTCATTTGTTGCTAGATAGAGCCAAACGGCACCCCAGCTTAGTTCATCAGCATAGCCACTCCAAGAATTATAATATTGCCTAGCATCTGTAATACTATCAGAGTATTTACCACGATATTGATCTGCAAATTGGTATAATTCCTTAGCATGTTGCAACATTTCATCAGCATATTCAGGATCACTGTCTCTGAATATAATTGAAGCTGAAGCAAGTGCAGCGGCTGTTTCTCCTGCTAGGTCTGAGCCCGGATGTGTAGCATCGATCTTATATGCGGGTCTTTGCATAGGCATAACTTCCGCAGGTCCCCACCAGTTATGATCAGCAGTTCCATTACCAACTTGACCCCATAATTCATTAGGAGCGGTATGTGCTTTCATGAAGTAGTCAGTAGCCCAGCGTATGTTGTCAAGAATTTCATCTAGTTGTCCTGATAATTCATATCCCTCTTGATATTCATAGACTGACCATGCCAGCATCGTTGCTGTTGAAGCCATTGGTAATCCGAACTTCACATGATCTCCCGCATCATACCATCCACCGGTTAGATCAATACCTACATCTGCACCATCTAGTAGTCCAGAATCTCCACGCCATTCCACGCGGTTGTTGTCAGGAAGTTCACCCGAACGTTGTGTTTCATAAAAGTAGATCGATTTTTGTAAAGCCTCTGCATAGTTGAAATTACTTGCTGCTGCACTGACTGTAGTGTTAGGAGTCCAAGCGACATTAGAAGAAAGCGCTATCAAAATGCATAAAGATAAAACCTTTGGCTTAAATAATGACAGCTTCATAGCGGTTAAATCCTCCTTTAGATAGATTTTACTAAAGAACAATTCAGTTGAACTTCGTTGCTCGCTATGTCTTATACTGTTTTAACATATAGCTCACCTCACTTTCTAGAAAGTAGAGGACTAGCTGTAGAAGCAGAATGTATAAATCCTGTCCTTCCCATAATATAACAAATAATAACTTAAATTACCATACTTATTTTCAAGGAATTTTTGATGTAACAAGAAGGATGATAAAAAGATTATTAACACTTAAATATCTCATTATATGGTAAATTAAGTGTGTTCATTCAGGACTATATTAGTACTTAATTACATATTATTGGGATGAAAGACTGTAGTTAAAGGAGTGATACATTTAGATAAGTGAGGATTAATATAGAGAATCTTTCATGATGAAATATTGAGTTATCATACAATTAATTTTGCAGTGGAGAAAACAACAATAAATAGAGCATTATCAAAAGGTAGCAATGAGCTACTTCTTGATAATGCTCTGCAAAAATTAAATATCAATTTTCTCTTTTTAAATATTGATATTTAGCGTATTCAAGTGGTCTGCGGATAGCAGTTTTGTAAACTTCAAGATTTCCTATTTCCTTAAAAACTTCTCGAGCAGGTTTGGGGTTAATTTCAATAATCCATATTTGACCTTCTCGATCTATCGCAATATCGATTGCTAATTCACATAAGGCAGAAATGTAACTGTCAAGATATGAAGCTATTTCGATGGCAACGTAATTAACTTCATCTTTAACAGCCGAAAGATTAACATTGTTATTAATAAAATTTCGCATTAACCTTTCCATTGGAACCGCTGAACCCCCGCCATGGAGATTAGCTGTAATACTGCGTTTAGCACCTATTCGTCCCGCACACCCAGTCACATTCCATTCCCCAGTTCCATCTTTTTGCACGAGTACGCGATAATCATGGACTCTGCCATTAGAAAGCTGTAATGGAATACCTTGTTGTACCAAGAAATTAGCATTAAGAACATTCCACTTCTGTAAGAAAGCACTTAATGCTGAGATGCTCATTTTACGAGGGGGAATTATATTACGGTCATGATCTCTTCCTTCGACATAGACCATTTGATTAGATGATTTTTCGATACGTAGAATACCACGGCCACCTGTGCCATTGACGGGCTTGAGATAGATGACTTTGTGTAGATTTAACATCCGGACAATATCTGATACATCAGAAAAATGGATCGTATGAGGGAGGTAGGGACGAATAGAATGATGTTCTTCTAATTTTTGATGAACACTCCATTTATGACCTATTGGTTTATTTAAATAGTTTATGAGGGGATATTGTTCTTTAAATGATTGTAGCAATTTCATACGATGTGATTTTTGCAATCTACAACGGTCAAATATATATTTAGGAATAGGTCCCCATTTACGAGTCCAACGTTTCTGAGTAGAATCGTAATAGTGAGCTCTAACCTTTGCTTGATGCATGGAGACGTCTTCAGGAGTAAAGACAATGACCTGAATGCCGAGCTCGGCGCCTTCGATCGTCATTTGCTCATATATTTTTCTTTCTTCTAATATTCTGCCGTCATTGAGATATAGTGTTAGAATTCCTAACAGTAGCCGCGCCATGAACTGAACTCCTTTCAAACCGTAAGGTTGCTTTTCCAGTCGGGCCTTTGAACATGGATACAGCATGTAGCCCATTTTTGAAACAAAGTGCCAAACTAGCAATGTTATCTACAGCAACCTGACATGAGAAATGGTCCAGCGTATTAATAAGTTCTTTCATGATTTGAAAACCGACACCGTTTCTTCGAGCCTCTGGTCGCACAACAATTAGACAATGTCCACTACCGTCACCGATTGCGTATCCTACTCCCATTAATTTACCTTGATCACTGAAAGTAACAACAGAAGCTGGAACAATGTCAGATGATGGTTGATAATTGAGTTGTTCATCAGAGAGTGCGCGTAGGCTATGAAGTGTGGCCATTGTAATTCTTTTTTCTCCATAGTGACTAATAAAATTTAGAATTTTAGCTCTCTGCTTATTCCATGATCGAGAATTATGGCGAAGTAGCATGAATGTTGCACCTCCTGTATTCAACTACTGTTTGAGTAGATGCTGACTATATTGAAAAATGCGTTGTAATGATTTTTTGCGAATATCAGGTTCATCGAATTTCATCGGTTTTGAATTCGCTTCAAAAAACCAAATTCCCCCTGATTCATCTACTCCAATATCCATAGACATTTCACCTAGACGATAATTTGCACTGCGTTCAATTTGGGTAGCAATTTTAATAGCTACTTTTGATGCTTTTTCAATAATAGTATGTGCTTCTTTAGTATTGAATGCATGGGTAAGCAATTTAAGAGGTTCATCTATACTGCCACCACGAGGGACATGAGTTGTAATACTTGTACTTCCCGCGATTCGTGCGCCAAGGCCTGTAATTTCCCAGTCTCCACTTCCATTTTTCTGGATAAGTGTACGTAAATCGAATTTGCGATTTTGAAAAGTTGCTAATGGAATTCCTTGTTGCACAATATATGGGACAGTACCACATTCTTGTTGTATACGTGCCCAAAGCTTCTTAAAGTTCGAGCAGTTGAAAGTAGTACTGTAAGTTTTCTCTTGAATATTCAAACGATAGGGTAAAGTATTGTTGTCTTTTTTCACAATAGTCATAATACCTTTACCGGCTTTTCCACTCTCTGGCTTCAAGTACAAATAAGCATGTTGTTGTAATAATTCCTCAAGTGTAGAAGCGCTACCTAGTTTACGAGTCAATGGAATATAGGACTTCGTTACTTTTGATCGACGTAACCAACGATTCAGTTCCCATTTATTGAAAAATGTTGGATTAAATAAAATGAGATCTGAATTGTTCTGACAAGCTGCTAATTTTGTTTTCACTGTAGCTGTTTCCTCATCTGAACGTAAAGGGATTCGATTATAAATAATGTTAGGGAATGGCATCCATTTCTGTGTCCAACGTTTCGTACTTTTATGATATACATAGCCTCGTAATTGCTTGCGGGTCAAAGCAAGATTCTCTACAGGCAACACATAAACGGTAAACCCCATTTCCTGTCCCGCTTGAATAATATCGATAAAATTATTACGATTCCCACGCATTTTACCTTGTTCATCGTTAGATGTTAATATCGCAAATATATTACTTTCAAATTGGCTGAGCTCAGCAGTTTCTTCAATTAAAGAACTAGTCATGATACCCCGCCCCCTTGAAACTGACTAAGATATAAGCAATGTTCAACAATATGATTCAATGATTCTTTGCCTTCAAGCCGGAGTGCAGGATGTTTAAAAATAGATCTACCTGGTTTTGCATTGGCTTCAAACATCCACACATCTCCACTTTGATCTATTCCGATATCTAATCCAAGCTCACCAAGTCGATGGGAATAGTTACGTTCAATGGCCTCGGAAATTTTAACGGAGATAAGTTTTGCTTTTTCTAGAATGTCAGGAGTACGACTTCCGAACGTATATTGAAGAGCTTGTTCTGGTGTAAGCAAAGTTCCTCCACTTTTCATATGAGTGGTCACACTACCACGACCTGCTTTTTTCGCTCCGATACCTACAGGTTGCCATTCGTTATTAATATCTTTATGCATATGAAATCTGAAATCTACAGGACATTTATCTAATTCAATAAGGCGAATACCTTGTTGAGCAACATAGTTTTTTAATCCTTCGCCATGTTTTAATGATAGTGCGCGATACATTTTGTCAAAGCTTGTGAATTTCAATAACGTATTTGTTCCATTGTTACGATACCGTACAAAGTAACCGTTTTGCTTATGATACGTAATTCTGTAGATACCATATCCTAGGCTGCCAGTGCCAGGTTTAAAGTAAATAAATTGGTATTGATGTAACATCTTTTTCATTTTTTCTTGTGAAGGGTTCGTCACTGATTCTGGTAAATGAAGTAGCGCTTCAGGATCATTATCAAGAAATTCATATACATCAGCCTTGTTCAAGAAACTCCAATTGAAAAACGGAATGCCGATCTTGACAAAACGTTCTCTTAACGCGGTCATTGAAGGTCCAATTTCAGTTTTCCGATTGGGTAATCTATTGTAGATGACATCAGGAAAAGCTACCTCTCGTCGATACCAAGTACCTTGTGCATTAAGAAAGTAACCGTGGACGGTTTTGTTCTGCCAATCAATATCAGCAGGAGTAAAGCCAAATGTATAGGCTTTGTTATGACCTGCTTTAATGACTTGTTTTACAAAAGAAGAGCGCGAGTTGAAGGGAGAGCCTTCACCAGGTTTTATTACGTCTGTTAATATGCCGATAAGTGGTCCTAATTGAATATCATTTGTGCCTCGCGGTAACAGATGAATGGTTCCACTGCTTGGTATTTTTATACTTTGACGAATTCCAGTTGAAAGATAGAGATGTTTACCCGAACGTTTTAAAGGTTTTATTAATGCTTTTATTTGCTCTTGCCCAAGTCGTATGACAAGGGGTTTAGAAGTTTTAAGTTGCAGCTCTTGGATGAGCGATTTGGAAGCATATACAACCTGCTCAGGCTGCTGTGAGAAGTGTATGTTACAAACGGTAAGACTCATCAATGTACCTCCTGATTGTTAGAACAATGCGGCTGCTACGGCGTAGCTGCTTGCTCTCAAATACTTAACTTACATAACGGCATGTTGCCTATGACGATAATGTTGATACAAAAATTTTGCATAAAGGAGAGGACGCTCTATAGCTACTTGTGAATGATTATCGTCCAAGCCGTTAGTGAACGCTTGACGACCGGGTTTGCTATTACATTCTAATAACCATATACGTCCTCGAGGGGTAACCCCGAAGTCTAGTGCAAGCTCTCCAAATCGACCAAAATGTTGTTCTATCGCAATTACTGTTTGCCCACTTATCATATGGATTTCTTGTAGCAAACGTTCTGCTTTATAGCTGCCCAAATTTTGCGAAAGAAGCGGAAAAGGTAATCCAGCTTCACCACCACCATGTAAATTTGATGTTAAGCCATCATGTCTGCCTATCCTTGCAATACTGCCTGTCTGTTGCCAATGACCGTTATCATCTTTTTGCATAAGCACCCTTATATCGAAGGGCTGCCCTTTATCACTTCGCAAATAGAAATAAGGTTGCACAACATAGTGTAATTGTTTCTTAAATTTATAAAGCCATTTCAGTAATGACAATTCACGTGTAAAGCTAATTTCAAAACTATCGTTGCGGAGATTACGTCCACTAATTTGATAGAGTTTGAGGTCTGGATTGTAGTAAATATGAATAACGCCTTTCCCATGCATACCTGCTGCGGGCTTGAGAATGATGCCTTGAGGATATAGTTCTAGCCATTGCGAGATTTCAGATAAGGATTGAATAGAGTCGGTATGAGGTAAATAAGGAATCAATTGTTCTTCTGTATTAAGTTGATCATATACTTGTATTTTCGTAGGCAAATTATTATTAATGAGTTGGAAACGCTTATGACGTCGCATAAAAATGAGCGCGGACTCCATCTGGATTCGCTCTTTGGAACTTGTATAAAAGCAACGATCAAAAACAATATCTGGAAAAGGTACATTTTGGCGTTTCCAGCCTTTTTCTGTATAGCGAAAACCGGATAGAGACCGATTATTTTGATCCAATTCATTCGCAGAAAAGATAAAAACATGAATATTATGTTGCTTGCCTAATATACTTAATTCTTTATAAAACTTAGGTTCAGGCAGTAACACATCAGATCTAGTGTTATCTTGAAAGTATTCAATTTTTGCGACGGCTACGCCTAATTCTACGACTTCCATGGGGATTTCTCCCTTCCTTAAAACCTGTTAGATACTTTGCATAAGAAACAACCTTTCTGACTGAAGGTCGAATCTTATTTTCACGCAGTGAGGTATTATCATTTTTAGATGGTTTGGAATTAACTTCTATTAGCCAGACTTTGCCTTGCACATCTATAGCCAAATCTACACCTAACTCACCAAAATGAGCATCTATATTACTATCAATTGCTTCCGAAATGGCAATGGCTGCACGTTTTAAGGAGAGTAGCATATCTTCAGTATTTAAATGTTGTGGTAGATTTGTCCGGGGTAACGTATTCGTGACCGTATCAATGGATCCGCCACGTGCCAAATTAGCAACAAATCGTTCATTTCCCGCCGTTCTTGCAACGATAGAAGTAATACTCCATGCACCTTTAGAATTTTTCTGAACAAGTGCTCTGAAATCTACGGGACTGCGACCTACTTGAATGAGAGATAATCCTTGTTGAATTTGGTATTGTTTTTGTGACAGATTGGATTTGAATGCTCGATATAAATTAGATAGAGTAGAAAACTTCTTTGGTTTTTCCTTAGTTGAAATAGCCTTTTCTAACGTAATTATTTTGGGATTTTCCTGTGATGTCATACGAAAAATACCTCTACCCATACTACCTTGTACAGGCTTCACATAAACCACATAATATTTGTTAATCATATATTTCAAAGTAGAAAAATCTTCTAATAGCAATGACTCAGGTAAATAGTGCTTGACGCTTACATCGTCTTGCAGTGCATGAAAGACATCATGCTTATCTAGAAATCGTTCATTAAAAATAAATATATTATGTTTTTTAGCGGTTTGAGTGAATAGTTGCTGTACATGGGCTTGATTCTCGATCTGACGATTAGGTAACCTATTGTAGATGATTTCGGCTAAGGGCATAGATCTTTTTTTCCATTCGCCGTCCAATATCCAGCCATTAATGAACGTTCCGTTCAAAGGGATGGAGGTCGGAGTGAAAAAATAAACAGTTGCACCAATGGCATGACAAGCTTCGGATAGCTCACGACAAAAAGAACTAATGACACCGAAAGGTTTATTCATATCCTCAGGTGTTTCTTTGTTAATGAGGACTGAAATAAGTGGCCCTAGTTTGATCGTAGTAAGCTTGCTCATATACTGAACATTAAACTGCATAGGTTTACTTGATGATAGTGGAATACCAAGATGTTGAGCTAGCTTAGGGTGAATAAAGAGCCCTTGGTTTTTCTGGTTTGGCAATACTTTAACAGCTTGGGTATGAACTCCAAATTGAATCGTAATAGGCTGTGCTTTTGGGATTTTTTGATTCTTCATAATCAGTTCACTAATATACACACTGTCTTGAGCAATGCTGTCGACAATATGAAGAGGAACGATAAATTTGGATTTCAACATACTTGAGCTCCTTTCGGAATTCCTTTAGAACTTTACAACAATGATGGCATATTTAAGTGAAAGGTTAGAGTATAGTATGTAGTCAAAGACTTGTTGGTGATTGGCAAAAAATAGCATACAAGCCGTATCTTTCTCATATGCTCTAGTAAGTGTTTAATTTTGAGAGAGAGGAAGATCATATATGAAGCAGAAATTATTTCCGTTTATAAATTTGGGACTAGCTGTCGTCATGTTGTTTTTTGCATTGCCTAAGATGGGGATGTCAGCTGATCCTTTAGCAAACGCATTTTGGATCGTATGGGTTGGGTTTTCTGCGATTGTTATAGCAGCTAACGGTAATATCATTCTCATGAGTGAAGAAAAGCGAGATAGACTTAAGCAGATTAAACGTCAACGGTCATTGCGTTTTGAGAAAAAACTTGCTACCTTGATGAAAAACAAAGTTAATAGTGAAGAGAATAAGAAAAAAGTTAAAGAAACAGCATCTTAACTTAGCGTTATAAACGTATGTTATTCAAATTAGATTATGACTAATCTATCCAATAGTTTAATAAGAAATCTCCATTCACGACTTGCACCTTTAAATGTTAGACATAACATTTAAAGGTACAGCTCACTACAATGAGTGGGGATTTTTACTATGTTAATGTATGAAAACAAGTGGGATTTAGTTTTACAGGAAAGCGAGTCATATGTAGCTTATTTGAGTAGAGATGGCTACAATAGTAATGAAAGGGTGAATATGATGACCACCAAACATTACGGAATAAATGAAGATCAGAATAATGAACAAGCCACAATGACAAAACATGAACTAATCATGAATTATATACAAAGCCTAGAAGTAGGCACTCGTATCTCCGTGAGAGCAATTGCAAAGGAAATGAAAGTAAGTGAAGGAACGGCGTATAAAGCATTTAAAGATGCTGAGATCAACGGACTAGTCTCAACGAAAGAAAGAATCGGAACTGTTCGAATAGACCGCAAGCGAAGAGAGGCACTCGATCAATTAACTTTTCGTGAAGTAGCTGAAATCGTTGAAGGGCGTTTACACGGTGGATTTGAAGGACTTGAAAAAACACTACAGAAGTTTGTCATTGGTGCGATGGAATTAGAAGCGATGCTAAGATATATTAATGAGGCATCACTACTTATTGTAGGTAACCGAAAAAATGTACATAGACGAGCATTAGAGCAAGGGGCAGGAATATTACTTACAGGTGGTTTTGAACCTGAACAAGAAGTCATTGATCTAGCTAATGAATTAGCTTTACCAATACTATCTACTCGTCATGACACATTTACAGTGGCTTCTATGATTAATAGAGCGATGTATGACCGCTTAATTCGAAGAAAGATTATATTGTTGGAAGATATTGTGACTTTTACTAAGCCAGCTGATGTGATGCATACAGGACAGACTATAGCGCAGTATCATGAACTATTCAAAACTACAGGCTCAGCAAGATTTCCTGTTCTTGATGATCGAGGAAGAGTTGTAGGGATGATGACAGCAAAAGATGCTGCTGGGGCAGAAGATAGTACACAACTAGATAAGGTGATGTCAAAGCATCCAATTACAGCAGCACCTAATATAACGGTTACTTCCGCTGTTCATACGATGGCATTAGAGGGAATTGATCTACTTCCAATTGTAGATCGGCATCGGAAGTTATTAGCAGTCGTCACTAGAAAAGAAGTGCTTGACGCGATGCGCTTTGCAGGGAAACAACCTGTAACAGGGGAGACGTTTGAGGATCTGATATGGACGGGATTTGTACTTGAATCAGATATAATTAACGAAGATGCAAGTATGGTATTTAGAGGAAAGATCACACCTCAAATGTCAGGTGCACTCGGAATGGCCTCAGAAGGTTTACTTAGTACATTGATGGCACAAGCTGCTCGCAATATGATCCGTGAAACAAGTAAAAGAGATTTTTTATTGGACAGTGTCAATACGTATTTCTTTCGCCCATTACCGATCGAAACCGATATATCGATTTCAGCGAAACCATTAGAGCTCAGCCGCATGGTTACCAAAATCGAAATTACTATAATGGATAAACAAGGATTAGCCGCCAAAGCAATTTTGGCAGCTCAGATGATAGATCCTTATTAATATTAATATTAATATTAATATTGATTACTGTTTTACAGCTTTTCTTTGGAAATAGCTGAGGTTACGTAATCCAGCGAAAAGGTTGAAAATACCTAGTACTAAGAAAATCGCACCTAATACTATTCGCAATGTTGATTCATTCGATAGAAAAAGCTGTACGAGTGAAATAAATATAAGCATAATACCCATACTTATATTAAGTTTCCCTCCAAGGATCCCTTTCTTAATTGGCTCCTTCGCTTGTCTAGATTTTACGCTATAGTAGATAGCGAATAATACACTTAGAAAGATGACAGGGGAGAGGAACCACTGGATAAACTGAGTCACCTTCATCAACTCCTTTCTTAGATGTAGTTTAATATCGCGGACCGTGATCACGCGGATTATGCTAACGTAGCGTACTCGGCGTCGAATATGCCCTCCAACGAAAGCCTGCGTGTGCTCGTGTACCAATAACTACTACTTGCGCTACTCGTTTTCGCTGGATTGCATCTTCTTGGTACTGACAGCCTAGAGGTAATTCAAAATCGCGAACTGTGATCACGCGGATTATCTTCTTTGCTGATTCTGCGTCGAATATGCCCCTTCTTGGTGCTGACAGCCCACGATTTTGAACTTTCATTTAAAGCCTCGTGCTAGACATCGTCCGCTGGTGTACCCAGGCGTACACGTTGCTTAGTGTTGTCTGGGGCGTTTTCAAAAAGCTTGGGTTGTGATGGCTGTAAAGGTTGATGGCTTTTTGCCATAAGCTTGGTACAGAAGCTTCGTTGGTGCTGAATATGTACTTCAATAAAAATGAGCTATCCTTAGATAGCTCATTTTCCATATGTTGCTTATTGTATCATATTTATTTATGGATTTCTCTAATAGACTACTTTCGAAATTCTGGAATTTAATGGGATATAAGGTAACGATACCTTTAGGAATAATATGTGAAGTTTACTGCCTATTATGACGGTGGAGGCGTATATTTCCTCACAATCATCCATACTTGCAGTGTATTATCCACGAGCAGCACAGTTTTCATTTCTATCGTATAATCGTTGTTCAGTACACCAGTGTAAACCTTCTTTTCTAGTATTTTTCGTGCGAATTGGGCATTGGAATCGATATCGTATATGCTTTGACCGATAAATATCGAGAGATCTTCACGTACTTGCTTGAGGAGCTCATTTTGAGTTAATGTATCGAGTTTTGGCTTTTCCGCAGAGTTATTTTCATCCTCTATTCTTAATTTTAAACTTTTGATGACAGTATGCTGTGACTTATATTGTGATAGATTGTGAATGTTCTCTTCATACTGAATTATTTTTTCCTCTAGTTCGGATCTCGAATTGTATAAGGCTTCAAATTGTGCAGTATGTAATGTGTTCAATATAATAGCTCCTACCAAAAGTCCAATAATGAATACTCCCGATAGTTGCATCAAACGAAAGTAACGTTCAAAAGGAGGCAAACGCATTACGTGATCGCCCCTTTACAGGCTAGTTTGATAAGTTCAGTAGCGGTATGTGCTCCTAGAAACGCAAATATTATAAAGCAAATCTGCTGAATCGCTGGTGATATCTGCCCAGCACTAATATTACTTTCGATAACACGAACTGGATCAATTGATCCTCCTATCGCAGCAACAATCGCCCATATCTTAAGTCTAGCAGCAGTATCTAGTATGACAGTAGCTGGAGGCATTAGCATAAATACTGCCCCGACACCTGCAATTAGTGATCCGCCTAACACAACACCAAAAGCGACAAAGAAATCAAGTCCAGCTTTTGAAAGAAATTCATTCAATTGAAATACCTCCTACAACTTTTTGTTAGCTTCTCGAATGACTACATGTAAACAAAAAGTAGCTTCGGAAGCATTATCTTCGATAACGCAAATGACTATATATCATTGTATGGGCGTGTCCATAGGTATTATGATAAAATGATAGGAATAAACCTTTAGAGGAAGTTCAAAAAGCAGACTTTGATAATGATGCCTGACTTCGTAGGTTATTCGGCATCGAATATGAAGCATTTTGAACATGTACTGGTTGTATGAACATTTACTTGTAGTAGAGGGAGTGAGAATTAATGAGCACAACAATGGCAGAGCAATTTGTACATCTTCACGTTCATAGTGAATATAGCTTGTTAGATGGCGCAGCCAGAATTAAGGAGCTCGTTAAGGCTGCTGCAAGCAAAGGGATGAAATCATTAGCACTTACCGACCATGGCGTTATGTATGGGGCTGTCGCATTCTATAAAGCATGTCTTGAATATAATATTAAGCCGATTATCGGCTGTGAAATATATTTTACTGCAGGGTCTCGATTTGAAAAGGGAAATCGCAAAGAAAATCCAATCTATCATCTCATTCTGTTAGCTGCTAATGAACAAGGATATCGTAACTTGATGAAAATTGTTTCTACGGCACAGGTTGAGGGGATGCATTATAAGCCACGTGCTGACTATGATTTGCTGCGTCAATATTCTGAGGGAATTATATGTTTAAGTGCATGTCTTGGTGGAGAGGTTAATCAGCATTTACTACATCAACGAATGGATGAAGCAAGAGCTGCTGCACTACGTCACAAGGAAATATTTGGAGATAGATACTATCTAGAGCTTCAAAATCATGGCATGTTGGAGCAGAAGCAAGCAGAAACGCTAATGATTCAACTGGCTCAAGAACTAGATATACCTTTAGTTGCAACCAATGATGTTCATTACATTGAACCTCGTGATGCAGCGATGCAAGAAGTATTGATCTGTATTGGTACAGGAAAATCACTTCAAGATGAAGACCGACTTAAGATGGAAACAGATCAATTGTATTTGAGAACAGGTGCTGAAATGCTTGAACGTTTTCAGCATGTACCAGAAGCTATTCGTAATACAGCGGAAATTGCAGCACGATGTAATGTCGAATTACAACTAGGAAGAGCGAACTTACCTCAATTTTGGCCAATACCATCGCAACAAACATCAAATTCATTTCTACGTGAATTATGTCTTGACGGTATGAATTTAAGATATGCCGATAGCGAGCAATGGCATAATGACATGGAGTTGCGTCAGACGGTTACGGATCGGCTTCATTACGAACTCGCAGTTATTGAGAAGATGGGATACGAAGATTATTTTCTAATTGTGTGGGATTTCATTCGTTTTGCTAAAGAAAGACATATTGCGGTAGGGCCTGGTCGTGGATCAAGTGCAGGAAGTCTGGTTGCTTACACACTTCAAATCACCGATGTAGATCCTATTAAATATAAGTTACTATTTGAGCGTTTTCTTAATCCACAACGGATCAGCATGCCGGATATCGATATTGACTTTGATGATGAACGACGTGATGAAGTCATTCAATATGTAGCTGCAAAGTACGGGGATGAACATGTTGCTCAAATTATTACATTCGGTACGATGGCTGCAAAAGCTGCGATTCGAGATGTTGGTAGAGCGATGAATATATCATTCCAAGAAGTTGATCGAGCAGCCAAGCTTATTCCTAATCAGCTTGGGATTACACTTGAGCAAGCATTAATTCAAAGTCAGGAACTACGTGCTGCTTACGATGGTAGTGCAAGTACTAGAAGGCTCATCGATATGGCAATTAAAGTAGAAGGCATGCCACGACATTCTTCTACACATGCAGCAGGTGTTGTCATTGCTGCGTCACCATTAACCGAATATACACCGCTCCAAGTGGGTAGTGAGGATATGTTGCTTACGCAATATTCTATGGAGCATCTTGAATCAATCGGATTATTGAAGATGGACTTTCTTGGACTGCGGACGTTGTCGATTCTAGGGAGAGCTCATCGTTGGGTTGAAGAGATTAATAAGAAACAAGTGAATTTCGGGCATATTTCAGATGATGATCCTTTAACTTATGAAATGCTAGGAAAAGGGGAGACTACAGGGATATTTCAGCTAGAGTCCTCAGGTGTAAGACGTGTATTACGCGACATGAAGCCATCTAATTTCGAAGATATTGTCTCTGTACTAGCGCTCTACCGTCCAGGACCTATGGAGTTTATTCCAAAGTATATCGAAGGCAAGCACGGCAAAATTGTTGTCGAATATCCACACGACTCACTTCGGCATATTTTGCAAGATACTTACGGTATAATTGTATATCAAGAACAAATCATGCAGATTGCCTCTCATATGGCGGGCTTTTCACTTGGAGAAGCAGACTTGTTAAGAAGAGCAGTCTCTAAGAAGAAACGTGAAGTGCTTGATGAAGAACGAGAACATTTCGTTCAAGGAAGTATAGCTATGGGGTACGATGAACTAAGTGCCAATGGAGTATACGACATGATTGTTCGCTTTGCTGATTATGGTTTTCCACGAGCTCATGCCGTTGCATATGGCGTCTTAGCTTTTCGTACAGCTTGGTTCAAAGCGCATTACCCTATTATATTTATGGCCTCAATGCTTGCATCAGTTGCAGGTAATATGAGAAAGGCTGCACAATATGTGGACGAATGTTCTCGTATGGGCATTGCCGTACTGGCGCCATGTATAAATAATAGTGGATTGAATTTTGCACCGACCAAAGAAGGCATCCGTTTCGGTCTGGCTGCAATCAAAAATGTAGGGACGCAAGCTATTGAATCTATTGTGTCAGGTAGAAGCGAAAAACCGTATATCTCAATGCTTGATTTCTGTAAACGAGTAGATCTGCGAGTAGTGAACAAGCGAGTGCTAGAATCACTTATTTTGGCAGGAGCTTTCGATCAATTTGAAGGACATCGTGCACAATTATTAGCAGCATTAGATGATACATTAGAGGCTGTAACGAAGTGGAAGAAAGAACGAGATGATTTGCAAATTGAACTGTTTGGCTTTGAAGAAATTCAGAACTGGGATGTAGAACTACCGAACATTAGAAGTTTTACAATGACAGAGCAGCTAGAACATGAATATGAATTACTTGGTATGTATTTGTCTGGTCACCCGCTAGACGAACTATTAAATGTACTACAAGGTCAAAATTTCGATTCTTTAATTGAACTTTATGATCGAGAAGAAGGCTACAAGGCTGTAGTTCCAGTACGGATTGCCTCCATTCGCCCTTACATGAGTAAAAATGGACAAGCGATGGCATTCGCAGAAGTTGAGGATCGAATTGTACGTATCGAAGCAGTTGTATTCGCAAGTACATGGCGTAAATGTAGCACTTCATTAGTCAAGGACAGCTTAGTACTTATGCTTGCTTCTGTTCAAAAGCAAGAGGATGAGATTAAATTAATCGTCGATGATGTTGTTATTGTTGGTGATGAGCCAATGGAAGAAATGGCTAAACATGTTGACCGATTAAGAGGACAAGCTGAAAGATGGCAACGGAATAAGGGGACTGTCAAGTCTTCGACACCTCCCCGACGAGAAGGTAAAGCAGTTCAAGCGACAAAAGATGAGGCTTTTATGAATCGCGTAGATACTCCAGTGAACGTGTCTTCTAATGCTAAAGTGACGACACAAGAAGTTAATGGGCAAAAACAAGCATCAACAAAAAAAATATTCATTAAAATTAACGAACAGCATGAACAGCCTACAATATTAGCCATTCTTCAAAATAAAATATTGCAGCATCAAGGTGATTTAGTAATCGTATTGTTTTATGAACGAACTGGTCAAATTGTTGCATTAAGTGAGCAATATCGTGCCTCTCCTAATGATAAATTTATAGTAGAGGTAGAGCACTTACTAGGTAAAGGTTCCATTGTAATTAAGTAACAACATAATAGGCACATTTACGACTCCTAACGCATATGCATATCGGTACAGCATAATACGAGGAGTGGATAACATGATCCCTATTGAAAATTTACTTTTACAACGAGGTGTTAAGGTTTCTGATATTGCGGAAATTGCCTTTTTATTGCAGACAAAATATAATCCTATTTTAACTATGGATGAATGTATCGTTAGTGTACGTTCAGTGCTGTCGAAGCGGGAAGTTCAATATGCTCTTTATACAGGTATTGCTTTGGATGAACTAGCTGAGAGAAAACTATTACCAGAACCACTTCAGTCCATTATGGAGAAAGATGAACCTCTTTTTGGAGTGGATGAAACTCTTGCACTAGGGATTACAAATGTGTACGGTATGATCGGCTTAACAAGCTTTGGTTACTTAGATAAAGTTAAGCCGGGCATATTACAAAAGTTGAATAACAAAGCAAATGGTGTACATGTTTTTCTTGATGATCTTATAGCCGGACTAGCGGCTGCTGCGTCTGCAAGGATTGCACATGGTGATGCTAAAGCGAATCAATATGATTTGCCCGATTGTTAGTAGTTATGTTATCATTGGTTCATCATACGGCCTTTGACGGGAATAGTAGCTGTATAGTGATATACACTTGCTAACGTGGAGTTGTAGGAGGTATTCCCATGTGGACGGTATTCTATATTGCACCTACTGAGAGAGCAGCAGAAAATATTAAAAATAAACTTACACAAGAAGGATTTCTAGTTAAGATCCGTCCTGTCAATTTGTCCAAACAGCAATTTGAAATTCTTGTCCCATCCGGTGAAGTAGAAGAAATTCGTGAAGTTTTCGACACCATTATTCGCCCGTAAGATTCGAAATTTCAATTGCGCCCAAAGAGGTGTGAATCGTGCAAATTAAAGATTTATTTTCGAAGAAAAAATATGCCACTATACCAACTGAGCGTCCCAAGCGTGAGGTGCCAGAAGGTTTAATGAACAAATGTTCAAAATGTGGAAACATTCAGTACAGTAAAGAATTAGAAAAGAACTTAAAGGTATGCTCATCTTGTGGTCATCATGGTCGTTTAAATGCGAGAGAGCGTATTGCCATGACTTTAGATGAAGGTATTATCTTTGAATACGATGAAACAATGGAGTCTGTTGACCCGTTGAATTTCCCAGGATACAAAGTCAAGTTAGAGCAGCAAAAAGCGAAATCTAACTTACATGATTCTGTTATTACTGGAGAAGGCACAATTGGTGGATTCCCTGTTGTGGTCGCTGCTATGAGTTTTGACTTCTTTACAGGAAGTATGGGTTCAGTAGCAGGAGAGAAAATAACGAGAGCCATTGAAAGCGCACACTTGAAGAAGCTTCCGATTATCATATTCTCTACTTCTAGTGGAGCGAGAATGCAGGAGAGTATTCTTAGCTTAATGCAGATGGCCAAAACAAGCGCTGCACTAGCGAAATTCCAAGGTGACGGTGGTTTGTACATATCTGTGTTTACAGATCCTACAACTGGTGGCGTATCTGCAAGTTTTGCAAGTCTTGGAGATTATAATCTAGCTGAACCTGGTGCGTTAATTGGATTTGCGGGACGTATTGTTATTGAACAGACGATTCGTCAAAAGTTACCTGATAACTTCCAAACTGCTGAATTCAATTTGCAACATGGTCAATTAGACAAAGTTGTTCATCGTAAAGATATGCGTTCGATGATTACTAAGTTACTTGATATGCACTGTGTTAAGGAGGTTACTACTGGTGAGTGAGTTGCCTTTTGAGAAGCCATTAAATGATATGCGTAATAAAATTAAAGAATTGAAAAGTTTGAGTGATGGAAAAGGCATTGATTTCTCGGAAGAGATTGCAAGGCTAGAAGATCGTTGTAAGGAAATTGAAGATACAATGTATCGAGAGTTAACTGCTGCACAAAAAATGCAGCTAGCTCGACATCATCAACGTCCTACTTCGCTTGATTTCATTCAAGCTATTTTTACTGATTTTATTGAGCTGCATGGTGATCGTCTATTTGCCGATGATCTAGCCATTGTTGGTGGACTAGCTAAGTTTAATGGAATACCAGTAACGGTTGTTGGTCATCAACGTGGTAAAGATACTCGTGATAATATTGCAAGATTTTTCGGAAGTCCTCACCCTGAAGGTTTCCGAAAAGCACTTCGCTTTATGCAACAGGCTAACAAATTTAAACGTCCAATTATTACATTCATTGATACAAAGGGTGCCTATCCTGGTAATACTGCCGAAGAGCGCGGTCAATCCGAAGCTATCGCTCGCAATCTAAGAGAAATGGCAGGCTTTGGTGTGCCAATTATTTGCGTCGTTATCGGAGAAGGCGGCAGTGGTGGTGCACTAGCTCTAGGTGTAGGTAACCGTGTCCTTATGTTAGAGAATGCAATCTACTCTGCCATTTCACCAAATGGTGCTGCATCTATACTCTGGAAAGATGCAACCCGAGCAGACGAAGCAGCTGAAGCAATGAAAATTACGGCTAAAGACTTGTTGGAACTTGAGATTATTGAAGATATTATTAGTGAACCGCAAGGCGGAGCTCATCGTGATATGGACGCTCAAGTAGAGTCAATAAGTATAGCAATCGACAAACATTTAACGGAATTATTACAGATGTCATCAGATGAGTTAATCGAAGATCGTTATTTGAAATTCCGTAAAATTGGTTACTACACTATGGCTCAGCAAGAAGCTGGTCAAGCTGTAGAATAACTACTGTTGTAACTACCTAATATATGTAGGTTGCAAATAAAGTGAAAATTAGATAAGATAATAGACCGTAAAGACCGTAACAAAAGATTAAGATATTATGAAGGTGTTATATGGTGTCATAATTTGTATTGGAATTATGACACTTTGGTGATACTATTAATAATGAATTTCAGGCAATATATCGGAGGAACCTATCATGCGTAAAACTAAAATCGTTTGTACCATTGGACCATCCAGCGAATCGTTGGAAAATACTAAGAAACTAATCAAAGCAGGAATGAACGTAGGCCGTCTTAACTTCTCTCATGGAGATTTTGAAGAACATGGAAACCGTATTAAAAACATTCGTGCAGCGAATCTAGAACTTGGTACATCAGTAGCAATCTTGTTAGATACAAAAGGTCCAGAAATCCGTCTAGGTAAGCTTAAAGAAGAACCTATCGAGCTTATTCAAGGTGATGCAATTACACTAACAACAGAAGAGATACTTGGAGATATTAATCGTATACCAGTAACATATGATAATCTTCCTAATGATTTGTCTGTTGGTTCAACAGTTCTAATCGATGATGGTTTGATTGGCTTGAAGGTTGAAAGTATTGAAGGTACAGAAGTACACTGTCGTATCGTTAACAGTGGCCCTATTAAAGGGAAAAAAGGTGTTAACGTTCCAGGAGTGAAAATTTCACTTCCAGGTATTACTGAAAAAGATAGAAATGATATCATTTTCGGTATTGAACAAGGTGTTGATTTCGTAGCTGCTTCATTCGTTCGTAAAGCTAGTGATGTTTTAGAAATTCGTGAATTACTAGAAAAACATAATGCAAGTCATATTCAAATTATTTCTAAAATCGAAAACCAAGAGGGCGTTGATAACCTAGATTCAATTCTAGAAGTATCCGACGGACTTATGGTTGCTCGTGGTGATCTTGGTGTAGAAATTCCTGCTGAAGAAGTACCACTAGTTCAAAAAATGATGATCAAAAAATGTAATGTAGCTGGTAAGCCAGTAATTACAGCAACACAAATGCTTGATTCCATGCAACGTAACCCTCGTCCAACTCGCGCTGAAGCAAGTGACGTAGCGAATGCGATCTTTGACGGAACTGATGCAATTATGCTTTCTGGTGAAACAGCTGCTGGTAAATATCCAACAGAATCTGTTGAGACAATGTCTCGTATTGCTGAGCGCGCTGAGCAAGCTCTTGAATATCGTGAGATCTTCATGAAACAAGCAAGTGCTCAACAAAATTCAGTAACAGAAGCAATTAGCCAAGCAGTTGCTAACTCAGCGCTTGATTTGAATGCTAAAGCGATTGTAACTTCTACACAAAGTGGATTTACTGCTCGTGTAGTTTCTAAATATCGCCCTAAAGCACTTATTATTGCAGTTACGCCTACTGAACAAGTTATGTGTGGACTAGCACTAAACTGGGGTGTATTCCCTGTAAGAGGAATTGTAGCTGATACGACGGATGAAATGTTCGAAAACGCTGTTAAAGGCGCGATGAACACTGGTCTATTGTCTGCTGGAGATACAGTTGTTATTACTGCTGGTGTTCCTGTTGGCCGTGCTGGTACAACTAATTTGATGAAAATTCATCATATTGGCGAACTATTAGCTACTGGACAAGGTATCGGTAGTCAAAATGTAACAGGTAAAATTGTTGTTGCACGTACGCCTGCTGAAGCTAACGCTAAGATGCAAAAAGGTGATGTACTTGTAACAGTATCTACTGATAAAGATTTCATTTCTGCTTTTGAATTAGCTAGTGCAGTAATTACAGAGCAAGGTGGTATCACAAGTCATGCAGCAGTTTGTGGCATTAACTTAACTACACCAGTTGTTATTGGGGTTACAAATGCTACTGAAATCTTAAAAGATGGAATGGAAGTTACGATTTATTCTGAAACAGGATATATCTACTCCGGACAATCAAAAGTACTTTAATTCAAACAACTTGATTAAAATTAAAAGCGATGGTGATTTTCACCGTCGCTTTTTGTCTACCACAATAGAATTTATAAATTTTCGAGCGTAGCGCTGGGGAAATTCTATTTGCCGATAAAGCTACCTTATAAACGCGGTCGCATATCCTCGAATTGCCTCGGGTAAATGTTTTCTCATAAATATATAGAAGTCATGATTACGGAGATACTTTTCAATTGCGATGATGTGTTATTGAAAGTTATTGAAAAGTTTGGTTAATGCTGACGATGTTACTTTTCAATTGCATAGAAGTATTTCAGAAAGTAATTGAAAAGTTTTGGGAGATGAAATATGAAGGATTTCTGGTATGCACATCCAATTAGAGTAAGATATCAAGAAACGGATCAAATGAGTGTAGTATTTCATGGAAATTATGTAACCTGGTTCGAAATTGGACGTACAGAATGGATAAGAAGTATGGGGTATCATTATCGTGATATTGAAGATAAAGGGTTATTGCTACCCGTTATTGACCTTGCTGTGAAATACGTCTCACCTGCTATATATGATGATATGGTCATTGTGTGTACGCGTATGAAAGAATGTACACCGCTGCGAATAGAGTTCGAATCACAGGTGCGTAAAGTGAATAACGATAATTTCTTCTCTTCAGAGTATGCTAAAGAAAACGAACTGCCAGGCGATTTACTCGTTACTGGAGGTACGAAACATGTTTGGGTGAATTCGAAGTTTCAACCAACTCGCATATCTAAAGTGATGCCCGATTTATATGAAGTGATAACCAGTAGTTAACGGAGGTGAGTCATATGAGAAAATGGATTGTAGCGCTAGTTGTTTTGTTACCTATTATTGAAATTTGGGGCATATTACAAGTAGGAGATTGGATTGGTGGTTGGAATACATTCTTGCTTCTATTGTGTATGAGTCTTTTTGGAGCGTTTGCCACTTTGATGGAGGGTAAGAAGGTTTGGATGGAAGCGCAACGTCAGATGAGTTCGGGACAAATTCCAGGTCGATCATTTATTAACGGAGTATGTATATTGTTGGGAGGGATTTTATTACTTATCCCAGGATTTTTGAGTGATATTGTCGGGTTGGTTTTACTATTACCATTTACGCGTCCGATACTAGAAGGATTTATATTGAAATGGATAGAAAAAAGTATGCGTAATGGTAAATTTACAATAAATCGTTTCTAATTTTAACAATTGCTTTACAATTGTTTGCATTAATTTTAACGATCATATCATATAGTTAAGCTATTGCAGTATTGCTGAATGATCAGTAACAAACATTACTGCATAGGGGGAAGACTCATGTCGAAGCAATTGTCAGCTTATCTCAATCGAGATCTTAGTTGGATTGAATTTAATCGTCGTGTACTACAAGAGGCACAAGATTCAACCAATCCATTATTAGAAAGAGCAAAATTTTTAGCTATTGTTACATCTAATTTAGACGAGTTTATGAGTGTACGTGTAGCAGGAATTCATGAGCAGATTCGAGCAGGATTAACGAAAATGGACTTCACAGGATATTCACCTTCTGGTCTATGGAAGAGATTGCAAAAGCGAACGAAAGATATTGTACTTGACCAGTATCGTACATATCGTGATATTGTGAAATGTATGAATAAGGAAGGTATTTTCATCCGCAATATGGCGGATTTGAATAGTACGCAACAGAAATTGGTAGAGGATTATTTCTATGATATTGTGTTTCCTGTATTAACACCAATGGCAGTAGATCAGAGTAGACCATTCCCACATGTTCATACGAAAGAATTGTATCTTGCAGTTTCTTTGAGACGTGAAAATCAAGGGAATCAAGAAGAACCTTTATTTGCAATAATTCAAGTTCCGAGCATATTACCGCGCTTTGTAACGATTCCTGGTCGTGGTAATAGTAAAAAGCAAGATTTTATTTTGCTTGAGGATTTATTAAAGTCTTATATTCATACGTTATTCAATGGGTACACCCCATTTGCAGTAAGTACATTCCGTTTAACACGTAATGCGGACCTGACGCTTGATGAAGAAGGCGCAGAGGATTTATTAGAGGAAATAGAAAAAGAACTTCGTCGTCGGAAATGGGGAGTTCCTGTTCGTCTCGAAATTGAGCATGATATTGAACCATTTGCTCTAGAAATGTTGAAGGATGAACTTGAAATTAATGATGGTCTGTTCATGATAGATGGACCACTTGATCTGAGCTTCTTAATGAAATTTTCTAACACTCTTCCAGGTCGTGATGAGCTTCGTAATGAGAAGTTTGAGCCTGAATATGCTAAGGAATTTGAAGATGCAGAAGATATTATGAGTGTCATCGCTCATAAAGATGTGCTGCTGTATCATCCTTATGAATCGTTCGAGCCAGTGAATGAATTTGTGTGGCAAGCTGCACGAGATCCAGAAGTATTGGCGATAAAGATGACCATGTATCGTGTAAATGGACACTCTTCACTTGTCAAAGCGCTAGAATATGCGGCAGCAGAAGGAAAGCAAGTTACTGTCGTCGTAGAGTTAAAGGCAAGATTTGATGAGGAACGAAATATTGCTTGGGCCAAGCAATTAGAACAAGCTGGATGTCACGTTGTGTATGGACTGGTTGGCTTGAAAATTCATGCAAAGCTGCTATTGGTCGTACGTCGCGAGCAACATGGGTTGAAACGATATATTCATGTTGGAACCGGTAATTATAATGAAAATACAGCAAAAACATATACAGATATTGGACTGATGACAAGTAACGATACGATAGGGGCAGATGCTTCAGCACTCTTTAACGAGGTTACTGGATATTCTGTACCTCGTAATTGGGAAGCCATTGCCGTTGCTCCAAGTGGACTGAAACAAAAACTAATTAGATTAATTGATCGTGAAATTGAAAACGCCCATGCAGGCAAAGAAGCGAAAATCATCGCGAAAATGAATAGCCTATCTAACGAAGAAATGATTAATAAGTTGTATGAGGCTTCGATTGCTGGCGTTAAAATTGAATTAATTATTCGAGGTGTTTGTTGTCTAAAACCTGAAGTTCCTGGTCTAAGTGAAAACATAAAAGTGATAAGCATTGTTGATCGTTATCTTGAACATTCACGAATTGTTTATTTCTATAACGACGGTGCCGAAGAGGTTTACTTATCTAGCGCGGATTGGATGACTAGAAACCTAGAAAAGCGTGTGGAGTTATTGTGTCCCGTGTTTGATAATGAGTTGAAGAACACGTTAATCGTATTGTTGAACATGAGTCTTGGCGATAATACAAAATCTAGACAACTGAAAATGACTGGTCAATATGAAGCAGTTAAACGAGAACATGAAGAACCATTCCGAAGTCAATCTGTTGCGCAGCAAGTAGCGAGGTGGAAAGGCACTCCATGTCCCGTTACTTGAGAGGTCGTTCAATACATCCACTTGTGATCACGATGTAATGCTTCGATGTGATTCGGCGGCGAATATGACGTGAAGCCGGAGACTGTGATACTCGCGTACCAAAAACGTACGCTGTGTTTCTCGCTACCTAGACTTCAAGCCATCTTCTTGGAGCTGACAAGCGAACGAATTGAACATCGATTGGAAGAGGTATTCAATACATCCACTTGTGATCTCGATGTAATGCTTCGATGCGTATTCGACGGCGAATATGCCGTGAAGCCGGAGACTGTGATACTCGCGTACCAAAAACGTACGCTGTGTTTCTAGCTACCTGGACTTCAAGCCATCTTCTTGGAGCTGACAAGCGAACGAATTGAACTTCGATTGGAATAGGTAGCTCAAACAGCGGACTTTGATAACGCTGATTAGGCTAAGTAGTATAGTCGACATCGAATATGAAGTGAACTTGGGAAGTCCGGTACGCATGTACCAATAACGTACATTTACGTTTCCTCCCTCCTCAAGTAGCACTCCATCTTCTCGGTTCTGAAATCCCGCTTTTTGAACTTCGATTGGAGGATGATAATCAATCGTCCAAGTGATCACGATGTATACGCTTCGTTACATTCGACATCGAATCAGTAATGAAGCGAACTTGGGAAGGCTAGCTTTAGCTCCCGAGGTATGTTTCCTGCAAAAACATTGTAGGTACTCATGTAATCGAGAAAAAGCTGTACAAGTTGTTCACCTCATGTTAGGTGTGAACTTGTACAGCTTTTGTTATGTTTGATTGTTGCTTTGATGGTTAAGTACTAGACTGTACCTTTAAAACAGGCTTCACGTTCCATTGCTTTTTGAAATCATTTGCGAGCTCTTTAATTTTGAGTTGCTCGATAGATAACTCGGATTTATCTGCTTGTGCTTGAATTATCATTTTGTCTTCCATTATTGTTAGATCAATTTGGTTAATGCTCTGGGTTTCGCTATGATCTAGTGCAGCGGCAAGTTGCAGGAGCATTCCTAATTTACAAATTAATTCGATATCCTCCATATCTATTAGCTCGTTATAATCCTTCAACTCATTACGTGTTTTGTTTTTGCTCCGATAAGATGCGATCGCCGCAACAAGCAATATCTCTTTATGAGACAAACCGTTCAAATGAGAGTGAATGATGAGATAGAAGGTATGCTTACTGTAATCATAGTAATCGATTGTAGCACCAATACGATAAAGATTTGCAGCGGTTTCGAGATATAATGACAGTCGAGCTAAATTTTCGTTATCATTGTGCAGTTGCTGTAATGACTGAACCGCTAGTTTACTCACATGTTCAACATGAGCACGAGGGACAGCTGTATGTAAGGCAAGTAAGTTTTGTACACTATATTGAAGTGGATGCTGTAATAGTGGTTGCTCAGGGAAAAATAGTTTGTGAAATACACCGTCTCTCAAGCCAGCACCACAAATGATGTAATGTGTACCTTGAATATATTGAAAGATCGTAGACATAACAGCAATCCCAGGAACAATTACATCGACGCGATCCTTACTTAATCCAGCTTCCTTCTTGCGTTTGTCTTGCGGAAGTTGGCGTAAATGTTGAAAAAGCTCCCAGACTTGTTCTGATTGAATCGGATAGTTATGTGTTTGAGTGAACGGATACTGAATAGCTGCTTGATGAATTTTGCCCAATGAACGTGCGGTTCCGCCAACTGCGATAAGTGGTAAATGTGCAGATTGGGTAATCCAATCGTGTTTACTCAATTCTGTAATAACATCTTGTTGTAATGATTGTAGTTGTTGATCAGTCAAACCTTGGTGACTATCATACTTTTTATTAAAGCTTACGCAACCGAATGAAAAGGAGAAGGAGTGAACGGTTTTTCGATTAAGAAATAATGTGAGCTCAGACGAACCACCACCAATATCAAGTAAAAAGCCATCTTGAATGGATAGTGAGTTAACCATGCCTAAAAACCCGAATTCTGCTTCTTCCCCGCCGGTAAGAACTCTGATCATTAGTCCAGTAGCTTCAAATACACTCTCTATGATCGTCTGTTGATTTGTTGCATTACGAATTGCAGCGGTTGCAATGGGAACTAGTGTTACGAGCTTATGTTGCGATGCAAACAAAGTGAAAATTTGTAATGTTTCAATGAGATCATTAATTCCATTATCATTAAGTTCACCGCGTTCATTCACTTTGCCGCTTAGTCGTGCGGAACGCTTATTACCATCAACGACGCGATGAGCACCATTTTCAGTTTTTTCGTATATTACGAGTCGAATGGAATTCGATCCGATGTCAATAATGCCATAACGTTTCGTCATTATTATCCTCCTGCGTGACTATCATTAATACTTGATCATTAGTTTATCATAATGTGACAAAATTTATCATTATTTACCGTATAAATAGTCACAATTCTTTAAGAATTAATTTGAAATGTGATATAATATACAAGCTATGTAAATACATACTGATTCAATATATCAATGACTGCGATAAAGCATTTTTATCCTTGATATTGTTCACTTTTTTGACAAAATCCTATATCATTGAAATTAGTGATAAAGGTTAGTCCGATTTTCAAGCACTCACTCATTCATTCAATAATAAAGGAGAGGGAACGATGACAGCAACAAAAGGTCTTGAAGGTATTGTAGCAGCACAATCATCCATCAGTTCTATTATTGATGGGATTTTGACATACCGTGGAATTAATATCGATGATCTCGCTGAGCATGCATCATTTGAAGAAGTTGCATATTTATTATGGTATGGTAAATTACCAAATAGTGCTGAACTTGCAGATTTGCAACAAAATCTTGATAAGTATGCAGTTATTCCATCGGAAGTCATTGAAGGAATTAAGTTATATCCTAAAGATACCAATTCAATGGCAGCACTTCGTACAGCAGTTTCAAGTCTTGCGCTTTATGATACGTCAAGTAATGAAATGTCACAATCAGCGAATATACTGAAAGCGATTAAATTACAAGCACAGCTACCTACGATCGTAGCGGCTTTTGCTCGTATTCGTGAAGGTAAAGAGCCAATAGCTCCTAAGCAAGGTGTTTCTATTGCTTACAATTTCTTGTACATGTTAACTGGTGAAGAGCCTGCTGATGTTGCCGTGAAAGCACTAGACCAAGCTCTAGTCCTTCATGCTGATCATGAATTGAATGCTTCTACCTTTGCTGCACGTGTAACTGTTGCGACTCTATCTGATATATATTCTGGTGTTACTTCTGCTATTGGAGCTTTGAAAGGTCCACTACATGGTGGTGCAAACGAGGCTGTAATGGTTATGCTAGAGGAAATCGGTTCCAAAGATAATGTGAATGCTTATATTGAAAAGGCATTAGCAAATAAAGTGAAAATTATGGGCTTTGGTCATCGTGTATATAAAAATGGTGATCCTCGTGCAAAGCACCTACAAAAAATGTCTCTTGAACTTGGTAAGCTTACAGGTAATATGGAACTTTATGAAATGTCAGTACAAATCGAAGATCTTGTTACAGGTCAAAAAGGCTTAAAGCCGAATGTAGACTTCTATTCTGCTTCCGTATATACTGCATTGAAAATTCCTCGCGATTTGTTCACACCAATATTTGCAATTAGCCGTGTTTCTGGTTGGAGTGCGCATATTCTTGAACAATACGAGAATAATCGTCTAATTCGTCCTCGTGCTGAATATGTTGGACCTGTAGGTGCAACATATATTGGTATCGATGAGAGGTAGTTCCAAACAATCACTTGTGATCACGATGCATAGCTTCGAAGTTGATTCGACGTCGAAGCTGCCATTCATCGCTAGCTATGTTGCTCGTGTACCAATAACGTACACTCCGCTACTCGCGTCACTAGCTTCATGTCATCTTCTTGGTGCTGACAAGCTAATGTTTTGAGCCTTTATTGATAGAAGAAGTTCAAAAAGCCCGCTTTTTGAATTTACACTAGTAGTACTAACTATAGATTTAACCAATTTTAAGGAGGATTTTATTACATGTCACTATTTGAACAATTCGCAATGCCTACTGAAGGCGAGAAAATTACAATCGAGAACGGTACACTTCAAGTTCCAAACCAACCAATCATTCCTTTCATTGAAGGAGACGGAACTGGTCGTGACATTTGGGCAGCTTCTAAACGTGTTCTTGATGCAGCTGTTGAAAAAGCATATAACGGCGACAAAAAAATCGCTTGGTATGAAGTTTTTGCTGGTGAAAAAGCATTCAATGGTTACGGCGAATGGTTGCCTGCTGATACTCTTACTGCAATTCGTGAATATATCGTAGCAATTAAAGGTCCGCTTACTACTCCAATCGGTGGTGGTATTCGTTCATTGAACGTTGCACTTCGTCAAGAGCTTGACCTGTATACTTGTATCCGTCCTGTTCGTTATTTTGATGGTGTTCCTTCACCAGTTAAACGTCCTGAACTAGTAGATATGGTTATCTTCCGTGAAAACACAGAAGATATTTATGCAGGAATTGAGTATCAAGAAGGTTCAGATGCAGTTAAAAAAGTAATCGAATTCCTTCAAAATGAAATGAATGTTAAAAATATTCGTTTCCCTGAAACTTCTGGTATTGGTATTAAACCAGTTTCATCTGAAGGTTCAAAACGTCTTGTACGTGCTGCGATTGAGTATGCAATCAAACATAACCGTAAATCAGTAACACTGGTTCACAAAGGTAACATCATGAAATTCACTGAAGGAGCTTTCAAAAACTGGGGCTACGAAGTGGCTGAACAAGAATTTGCTGAACAAACTTTCACTTGGGATCAATATGATCGCATTAAAGCAGCTGAAGGCGTAGATGCAGCTAACGCGGCTCAATCAGCAGCTGAAGCAGCTGGTAAAATTATCGTTAAAGATGCGATTGCTGATATTGCACTTCAACAAGTTCTAACTCGTCCAACTGATTTTGATGTTATCGCAACACTTAACTTGAATGGTGACTACCTATCCGATGCACTTGCTGCACAAGTTGGTGGTATTGGTATCGCTCCAGGAGCGAATATTAACTACTTGACTGGTCACGCGATTTTCGAAGCAACACATGGTACTGCTCCGAAATATGCTGACAAAGACGTAGTTAACCCAGGTTCTGTTATTCTTTCTGGCGTAATGCTACTTGAGCACTTAGGCTGGCAAGAAGCTGCTGACCTTATCTACAAAGGTATGGAAACAGCAATTAACAACAAAACAGTTACTTATGACTTCGCACGTCTAATGGAAGGCGCTACAGAAGTTAAATGTTCTGAATTCGCTAACCAAATCATTAACAACTTATAATAAATATATTGCTTGAATAGAATTCAAACAAAGAGAGCCGTTACGGCTCTCTTTGTTTACATAAATGATTACATATGAAAAATTAGTGTATGCTTCCGTTGATATTTTTCAATTACAGAGAAGCACAATATAGAAGCATATGAAAAATTGTAGGAGGTTTTATAATGGCGATTACTCGTAAAAAAATCTCGATTGTTGGTGCTGGCTTCACGGGTGCGACTACAGCGTTAATGATTGCTCAAAAAGAGCTTGGAGATGTAGTATTAGTTGATATTGCTCCTCTTGAAAATCCAACAAAAGGTAAAGCGTTAGATATGCTTGAAGCAACTCCTGTAATGGGGGTTGATGCTAATATTATCGGTACTTCAAACTATGACGATACGAAGGATTCTGATATCGTAATTATTACTGCTGGTATTGCTCGCAAGCCAGGGATGAGCCGCGATGATCTAGTGAACACGAATGCAGGTATTGTAAAGTCTGTATGTGAACAGATTAAAGTGACAAGCCCGAATGCTTACGTTATTATTTTAAGTAACCCAGTTGATGCTATGACATTCGCAGCATATGAGACACTAGGATTCCCTAAAAACCGTGTAATCGGTCAATCTGGTGTTCTTGATACCGCTCGTTATTGCACATTTATCGCACAAGAACTTAATGTTTCTGTAGAAGATGTTCGTGGTTTCGTTCTAGGTGGTCATGGTGATGATATGGTCCCACTAGTTCGTTACTCTAACGTTGCTGGCATTCCGATTGAGAAGTTGATTCCTGCAGACCGTATCGAAGCAATTGTTCAACGTGCACGTGTTGGTGGTGGCGAGATCGTTAGTCTTCTTGGAAACGGTAGTGCGTACTATGCACCAGCTGCTTCAATTGTTCAAATGACGGAAGCTATACTGAAAGATAAGAAACGAATCATCCCTGTTATTGCTTACCTTGAAGGCGAATATGGCTATAATAACTTATTCATCGGAGTCCCAGCTGTGCTTGGAGGCGACGGAATTGAGCGAGTTATTGAGCTTGATCTTACTGAGGAAGAGCAAGTAGCACTTGATAAATCAGCAAGTTCTGTCACGAGTGTAATTGAAGTTGTAAAAGCAGGTCTAGGCATCTAGTCACTGCATTAAATAAGGTCCTATCGATGGTATAGAAAACATAGAGAAAGAATCTCTATCATTTCTACATCGGAAGGACCTTTTGTTATGTTACTATAGATAAATAGTATTTAATTAGAGGTGAACGATTAATGAAGCAAGCACAAGCTATGCTGAAAAAAGTATACGGTTATGATGAATTTCGACCTGGTCAAGAAGATATTTTAAATAGCATATTAAGTGGACAAGACACATTAGCTATTCTTCCTACAGGTGGAGGGAAATCGATTTGTTATCAAATACCTGCCATGATATTGCCAGGGACAACACTTGTTATCTCCCCTTTAATATCATTAATGAAAGACCAAGTAGATGCACTGAAACGTCTAGGTGTGCCAGCTGCATATTTGAATAGTTCATTAAGTGCTGAGCAATATCGTAATACATTACGAAACGCATTTGACGGAGAATATCAGTTATTATATATTGCGCCAGAGCGCTTTGATGCTCCAATGTTTCAACAGTTAACAGAACATCTTACGATTCCTTTAATTGCCATCGATGAAGCTCACTGTGTCTCCCAATGGGGTCATGATTTCCGGCCGAGCTATCGTCAGCTGGCATTAGCGATTTCGAGTATGAAAGATCGACCTATTGTAGCAGGATTTACGGCAACGGCGACAACCGAAGTTGCGGAAGATATTGTTCACATGTTAGCTTTGCAAAACCCTGCACAATATGTTACAGGTTTTGCTAGACCTAATCTATCGTTATCTGTCGTTACAGGTGTGAATAAATATAGTTTTTTGAGCGAATTTCTGAAAGAGCGAGAACAGCAATCAGGAATCGTCTACACAGCAACACGTAAAGAAGCTGAGGCGGTACATGAGCGTCTGATTGAGACAGGTTTTAGTGCTGAGTTATACCATGGTGGGTTATCTGATCAGGCTCGGATGCAAGCTCAGGAGAAATACCGTTTTGATGACAGTAAAATTATCGTTGCTACGAATGCTTTTGGGATGGGGATCGATAAGCCGAACGTTCGGTATGTATTACATTGGCAGATGCCTGGCGATGTAGAATCCTATTATCAAGAAGCAGGAAGAGCTGGACGTGATGGGGAAGAAAGTGAGTGCATCTTACTCTTTGAAGCGAGTGATCTTCATATTCAACGTTTCTTAATTGAACAAGGTATGGGCGATGATTCAAGAAAAGCTGTACAAGCAGCCAAACTTCATACGATGATGAATTATTGTCGTACCGATCAATGTTTGCAACAATATATTGTTGACTATTTTGGAGAAAGATCAGTTACTCCATGTGGTAAATGCAGTAGTTGTCTAGATACGAGCGAGAAAATTGATCGTTCATTAGATGCTAGAATGGCGTTGTCATGCGTTGGACGAATGAAGGGTCGCTTTGGTGTGACGATGGCTGCGAAAGTGCTGAAAGGATCGCAAGATAAGCGACTACTTGCTTCTAGGTTAGATCAACTATCTACGTATGGGCTAATGCGACAATATTCGGAGAAAGATATTGTGGATTGGTTAAACTGGCTAGTTGCTGAGCAGTATCTCGTACTTAGTGACGGGCAATATCCTGTTGTTAATGTGACGGAGAGAGCATTGCCTGTTCTTAATGGTTCAGAAGAGGTGTGGCAGCGTCGTAGAGGTAAAGTGAAACAATTACTTGCGAACTCTTCACAAGATGCTTCACCTATCTTTGAGAAGCTTAAGGCGTGGCGTAAGGTGCAAGCAACGACTGAAAACATTCCACCATTTATGATTTTCTCTGATGCAACACTACGACTTATTGCAGAAGCACAACCAACGAATTTCGAACAATTGTTAGAAGTAAAAGGTATTGGACAAGCAAAAGCTGCTAAATATGGTGAAGCTGTAATGGCGGAGTATGCTAAGGAAGATGCAGAAGAAGTTGAAGAGCTTGATCTTGCTGAGCTTGCTTTACAGCATCAACGAGTAGTTCGTCCAACTTCGGCGGAGTCTAGTCACTTAATTAGCTATGAAAATTATGTAGCAGGTAGTTCAATTGACCAAATTGCTAGTGATCGTCAGCTCTCGCAGCAGACGGTAGAGAAACATATATTACGTGCTGCTGAAGAAGGGCATCCATTGGAATGGGAGACATTACTTTCTGCAGAGGATGAATCTTTAATTATGGCAGTTCTTCCTGAGGTAGATGCAAGTTTACTAAGAAACATTAAAGAAGCGTTACCTGATCATATTAGCTATTTCCAAATCCAAGTAGCATTGACGAGACGTAGTCTGCAATAAAATAGGAATAATAGGGATATGAAAGCGTCGATCATTTTGTTACACTATCATTATATAATCACTATAAAGTAATCCTAAAAATACTAAACTTAAAGATTAGATTCGGGGGCAACGATTATGATTGGACGTAAACCACAAATTATTACATTTGGAGAGACGATGGCATTATTCACGCCAGACCAGAATCATTCCATTGAAAGAGCCGAGAAGTTACAGCAAGGCTTCGGTGGAGCTGAAAGTAATGTTGCAATCGGACTAGCTAGATTAGGTGTAGATGTAGGTTGGTTTAGTAAGTTGGGTGAAGATCCCTTTGCATCGCGTATCGTGAAAACCATTCGTGGTGAAGGTGTCGACGTATCTCGTGTAACTTACACTGATCAAGCATCGACGGGTATGATGCTTCGTGAATTAGTATGTGGTAAAGTAGCTGTTCATTATTTCCGTAAACATTCGGCTGCGAGTACAATGTCCGTTGATGATCTGGACGAAGAATATATTCGTAGTGCACAAATACTCCATGTTACAGGGATTACGACTGCACTTAGCGAGAGCTGTAAGCAAACGATTTTCCGTGCAGTAGAAATAGCGAAACAAGCAGGAGTGAAGATAAGTTTCGATCCGAATTTGCGATTGAAACTGTGGACGCTTGAAGAGGCAAGAGAGGTCATTCTACCTTTAGCAGAACAAGCAGATTACTTCTTACCTGGTTGGGATGAGCTGAAGTTGTTATATAATACAACAGATGCTGCTGTTATTGATAAGAAACTACATGCATTGAATGGTGTTAGTATCGTTAAAGGTAAAGGCGATAGCAATGTTATCTATGAGAATGGACAGGAAGTCGATGTACCATTCTATCCTGCTGAGCAGGTTGTAGATACGGTAGGCGCAGGAGATGCATTCTGCGCAGGTTTCTTGGCTGGTATAGCTAAAGGCCTTTCGCCATTAGAAGCAGTTCGCATTGCAAGTGTCACGGGTTCAATCGTTGTTCAAACGTTTGGTGATTGGGAAGCCATTCCGACTTGGAAAGATGTAGAACGTCGTCTTTCAGCACAAGTATGGATAGAAAGATAATGATTATTATTGGAAGTAATTGATCGTAAAATAATGATAGATACGAACAGGCACAATTCCGTATATGGGAATTGTGCCTGTTTGACTTTTACAGCTAGCCGCGGCTAGCGCCTTTCAATCTATAGTCGTTTCATATATAGTATAGTGTAGCTTATATGTAATGGTTGTAAAGCAAATAATAAGCGATACATGCTACTTTGAAGGAGGCGAAATCCCTTGGGGAATGACCATACTAAGACATCGAAGAGAAAAGACGAGCATATATCAATCTGTCTACAAGAAGATGTACAAGCTGCTGGAATTAGTACTGGACTGGAGCGATGGAGATTCAAGCATAATCCGCTTCCTAATATAGATTTTCAAGATATTGATATCTCTACAATGATATTCAACAAAAAAGTTTCAACACCGTTGTTGATTAGTTCGATGACAGGAGGAACTGAACTTGCCTTTCGAATTAATCAACAGTTAGCAATTGCTGCACAGGAGCGAGGTTGGTCACTTGCTCTAGGCTCGATGCGTGCGGCGGTTGAGAATGAGGAACTTGCATATAGCTTTCAAATGCGAAAGTTTGCACCGACGATTCCAATCATTGCGAATGTTGGTTTAGTTCAATTGAATTATGGAGTTACAAATGATCAGTGTCTACGCCTTGTAGAACTTGCCCAGGCAGATGCACTAGTATTTCATATGAATAGTATGCAAGAAGTTTTTCAGCCTGAAGGCGATACGAATTTTTCTGATCTCTTACGGAAGTTGGAGACAGTAATTAAGCAAACCGACATACCAATTGGTGTGAAAGAAGTGGGCTGGGGAATAGACGGAGAAACAGCAAAAGCTTTGCAAAATATTGGCGTACAATTTATTGATGTAGCTGGAGCAGGTGGTACATCTTGGAGTCAAGTTGAGCGATATCGCACTTCTTCGAAAATACAATATGCCGCGGCAAGTAGCTTTGCCGACTGGGGCTTAAGTACAGCAGATAGCATTAGAGAAGTAACCGTAAAGGCTAGTCAATGCCTTATTATTGGGAGTGGAGGATTACATACTGGAGTTGATGCTGCCAAGGCTATAGCTTTAGGTGCACATGTAGCAGGTTTTGGACGTTCCTTGCTTCCGCATGCAGTACAATCCATTGACGATGATTCAGTATCAATACAGCAATTTACCAGTCCGAAACAATTCTCATTACTGCAACAGTTGGAGAAGATAGAATATGAATTGAAAGTAGCAATGTTTGGCATTGGTGCTGGAACAATATCACAATTAGAAAAGCATGATCGACTTATCCGTCAATAAGTCAGTCATGCTTTATTGTGGTTGTTATCTTAATATGCTATCGTAATAATCCTGATCCCCGAGTCGACATTTTTGTATTAATTTCAAATTTTATCCTCTTGTATATGTCTGGCCAATTTTCATCAAAGTCCGCTAGATCATAATCGGCTCTGTATCTTAAACCAAAACCTATCGGATCTACACCAGCTTCTTGAATTTTTACAAGTAACTGCTGACTTTTTTCTGAATATGCCTGTTGTAAATCTAACAGTACTTTATGTTGTTCTTCGGACCTTTCATTAACTGGTTCTTCTTCAAAAGTAACAGTTTGTTTTATTTTCATATTAACGGTAGGCTGATCCTCATTCGTAATGGAATATTTAGTTTTTACGCTATTTAATGCTATGACATAAGGCGGACTTGGGAATGAGCCGTATACATTTGTAACCCCTAAATGCCCAGATATTTGATTAAAAAGTTGCGTTTCTTCCGGGGTTAGTATAAGAATGATTTTTTCTTTGTTTAGCAAAGCAATACGATTTACAACATAGGAGGTATCGTTCTGAATTTCAACTACTGGGAGAATGGGATCAAGACCTTTCTCATTAACTCTTCGGAAAAGATCGGTCAAAAGCTCTACATACGTGAATGAAGATTCAGTAGCATCATTACTGAAAAATAGATTCAAGGAGTAACCAGGAACACGTTCAACGGTTGGTTGCTTAGAAATGACATCTTCAGCGCTAGGTGTTCCGACGCCAAGTGCTGCAATATTTTGAATGTCTCTTCGTCTTGACATCCAATATACAACATCTTGAATATTACGATTAGCCATCTCTTCACCGATCAGAAATACATTACAATGGCCGAAGTCTATCTCTTTATCAACTTGTGCTTTCAGCATGCGCACACCTTCAGCAATAGTTGCACTGTTTATTGATTCGATCTGAGTTTTTGAACTACCAGGATCAATGCTGACTGAGGGTACAGCAAGCTTTATCGTTATTCGAAATGGCTTTTCTTCATCACCGGAATAGTCAATTCCAGTACCAACGACGAAGTATCGCTTATCAATATCTTTGAATCCACAGCCACTGAGCAGTAATACGCAAATTATATTAAGAAAAATAGTACTAAGAAGCAGCTTCTTTCTCATACTTTCTCACCTTTTTCCTACTTAATATAAAGATCCAAGTCGTTGTTAATGTTTCAGAGAATAATCTAAATATAAGAAAATAAGCTGTAAATTTTAACATTAAGTCATCAGTAACTTTTAACATTGTGACGAACGTTATAATAATAATACATCCCGCTATAATATAACTTCGAAGAGGTGCCTTCTTCTCATCTGGATTAACGACATTATTCGGAATAATGGTTCTTATATATTCAATAACCATATGCCAACCAACCATAGTAAAAGTTAATGAAATGTTAATGAGCACGATCAGGAAAACAAATAACATTCTCTCGATAAAGCCATACATCATACGTGTCGAGTCTGCTGTTGCACTCCATAGAAAAATATATTGAGAAACAGTTTCAGTTCCATGTATACCAATAGGTACAAAAAATGTGATTACTAAAACAATAAAAGCAATAATTGGATATGACCATATGTATTTGAATTTAAAATTTGGTGGTAGTATCCGGTTGAATAGCCCCATATTTAAGTAGCCCGTAAATACGAAACTAGCGCATGCAAATGATAGTAGTGTTGGCATATGATCAACATGATTAGCAATGACATGTATAGCATCCCAATTCATTAATGGATTATTGATCGTTTTGTACATAACGAAAGCGATAACTGGTAGGCTGAGTAGTAATGATATTTCTAAGATGAACGCAATGCTGACAGTTGAGCGAGTTGCAGCATAAGCACATACTATTAATAGCAACATAAGCATGACATACTGATTAGCATTAGGGTTCAAGAAACTAGTAATGATCACCGCGTAAGTAGAAATAACTAACGCTCCAGCTATACCTATAAGTACAGCTTTATAGACCATTACTATGTTTACTATCCATTTCGGGTAGAACAGGCTGAATATTTCAGGTAATGCTTTACCTGGAAATTTTGATAAGCTTGAAGTGAACATATATAGAAATATATATCCGAAAATCGGACTAAGAACAATCGACATAACGGCCCCACCGTAACGATCAGCTGTCAGAAAATAAGGGATCAGTAGCATCAAATTGGTAAAGCAAACAATAAAGTAGTTATAGAAAAAGTAACGGTTCATCTTGCACCTGCCTGTCCAATATCTCCTTCTTGCGGAGTGAATTTACCACGGATTCTGAAATAATACTCACCAAAACTCCTCATATTACACAAGTACACGATATAGAAGTATAATCCGACACATACGCCCGATAATCCAAAGAAAATCGCAATAAAGATAATCGGATACTTCAAAAATCTTACTGCCAAAGTCATTGAATAAACGGGAAGCACAAAATTACTAATGGCCATAAGTGAAGTAACAATGATCATTACACTACTAACTAATCCAGCTTGTTGAATGGCACTACCAAGTATTAGACCTCCGACGGTTGTTGATGCTGGCCCGATAAATCTCGGAATACGAATACTTGATTCCAATAGCATTTCAATCATAATAAGCATGATGAATACTTCAATAAAGGATGGATATGGAACAACAGATCGACTTGCGACTAGAGAGAAGGCGAGTTGGAGTCGGAAAATTTCAGGATTATAGGATAAGACAGCAATATATAGTCCTGGTAAAGACACTGTAATGAACAGCGCGATATACCGGAATACAATAAGCAATCTAGTCATCCAGAATGACTCATAATGATCCTCGACAGCATGAATAAAATCAAAAAAGGTAACTGGTAAAATAAGCGCGTATTGAGAACCTTTAAGGACAAGAACGATTTTCCCAAGTGACAATGCTCTCGAAATACGATCGACTCTTTCAGTCATAAGTAATGTAGGGAATAACTGATACTTTTTGCTAGAAAGTAATCTCTCCAGCTCTCCAGTGGAATTAATTAGATCCAAATGTATCGCTTCAATTTTATTCATAACAAGTTTCAATGTATCTTGATTTGATTTTCTTTGGTCATACAAAATATAGAGACTAGTCTGTGAAATAGTACCTACTTGTCTCTGATCAATTGTAAGTTCTGGTGACATATATGCATTGCGAATTAGATTGAGTGCAATGATTGGATCCTCACTAATCGAATGTTGTGGACCTCGGATGGTACTCTCAACTTGCGTTACAGGCGCGTCGTTATATTTATAATGCATCGCGTCGAATGCATAGATAACGTTTTGATGCTCTATTAATGCTTGTCCACGTAATATTAGATCTACCCAGCTAGCAGGATCTTCAACGATATAAAAGTTGGAGTTAGATTGAAACAAACTTGAAATAGGATATTCATTTTTGGAAAAAGGAACGGTAACAAATTGATGAACCTTTGCTTCATCAACCAAAGGCAAGTAAAAAGCAAGTTCAATCGTTTGTTTGCTGATCGGATGTTTTAGTTCCTTTTGAATGAGGTCTTCTGATGGTGATAGGATAATTTTTAATCGTTCAAGCATAGTACCCACCCTTTTCCAAATAATTAAAGGTAGTATGCGCTATTTTTCCTAAACTATGCTAAAATGACCGTGATTATATATGACAGATTAAGACTATTACAGAAGATTGGGGAGAGATAGATGGAACAGCAGTGGCAACGACAAACTGATAATATTATTCAAGTAAAAGTACCTGTCCCATTTTCATTGAAATGGGTAAACAGTTATCTCATATTGGAACAATCGGGCTACACGATTATTGATCCTGGCTTAAGAATAGAGGAAAGTATTACGGTATGGGAGCAAGTACTTTTAGAGTTACAGTTGGTGTGGGAACAATGTGTGCAAATCATTATAACTCATCAACATCCAGATCATTTTGGACTTGCAGGTTTTGTGCAGCAACGAAGCGGAGCACCTGTTTATATGACAGAAGAAGCACATCAATATACGCTTAATTTATGGGGCGACGATAAGGGGAATTATGAACACAATATGTCAGAGTTACTACATAAACATAATGTCCCTGTAAACGTTATTCAAGCTATATTACATAATCTTCAGGAGTTCCAGTCAAGAGTGGAACCCTTTCCTAATGTTACATACATTAAGGCAGGTAATCACATCGAAATAGGAAAAGACATATGGGAGATTATAGAAACAAAAGGTCATGCTTATGGACAAGTTATGTTCTATGACCCCAAGCAACAAATCTTAATTTGTGCTGATCAAGTATTACCACGGATTACGCCACATGTAGGTGTCATTCCTGGTGAGGATAGAGACGTACTACATGAATTTATTATGAATTTACGTCAACTTGCCGTACTAGAAGTGAAGCTTGCACTGCCAGGCCATCGTGAACCATTTGAATATTTTTCGAAGCGGGCATATGAAATCATTGCTCATCATGAACGTCGTCTTGAGAGAATAGAACAGCATGTTATTGAACATCATGAAATAGATGCTTTTTCATGTTGCGAGTGGGTATTTGGTACTCATCTTCGTCTTAATGCACATAATATGCGTTTTGCGCTAACTGAAATTATTGCTCATTTGGAAGAGTTAGTTCGACAAGGACGTATCAACTCTATGTGGAAAGATGACAGAATAATTTATACGAGCGTACTATCGATAACTAATCCAATCGAATAGAACTTCAAAATCAATTGTTTTATATAAAGTATAATCCGTTTACTGCTCTCCATAACGACAAAAAGCAAGGGAATATTCCCTTGCTTTTTGTTTTTTACAAGTTATATTATGTGCTGTGTGTTTTCATAGGTTGTAGAGCGTTAGTCAAGCGGAGGAGTTGTTACTCCCTCACGTTCAGCTTGCCTACGATGTGCATAGCGGCTAGCTGCAGAAGCTGCAATTGCACCAACGATATCATCAAGGAACGTATGTATATCTTTATCATTTTTTTCATTAAGCTTCTTCAGAATTCCAGGTTTTAATTTGTCCACATAACCGAAGTTTGTGAATCCAATACTTCCATATACATTAACTATGGATAAGGCTAATATTTCATCACAACCATATAAACCTTCATCGTTTTCAATCATTTCTTGAAGAGGAGCAATTAATTGCCCTTTTTCAGCAAGAATGTCTAATTGAATTCCTGTTAGAATAGCATTCTGAACTTCACGTTTGGAAAGCACTGCTTCTACATGAACAATACAATCTTCCACTTTTAGATCAGGTGAATATTCTTTTTGAAGAAAATGGACAAGCTCAGCAATATGGGTTGTCGTTACCCCGCGTTCTTCTAATAGTTTATATGTCGCTTGAGCAACAGCGTTGCTATTCAAACTATATTTACCAGTGTGTGACATATCAAAACCTCCTTAAATTTTTCTAAGCCTCACAGCATAACCTCCGCGTACAGAAAAACACAATACTTCGGAAGCATAAACTAAAACTTTAGTTTTTTACTTGATTAACTCACTTTAACGAAAAATACTTGATCAGCAAATGTTTTTTTGGACAATATTGGTCTAAAAACTGGAAGGGCTCGTATACATATTACTACAAAAGACAAGTTGTACAAAGTTTTTGATGAAAATAGGGGAGGATTTATACAATGGAAATGAAAAAATGGTTGCGTTCAACAGCGCTAGTAAGTTTGATGGTGGTACCGATGTTAGTTACAGGATGTGGGTTATTCTCGAAATCTGCGTCTGAGGCGATAGATCCCCCACAGACAGAAGTCATTGAAGGTCAAGACGAGCAGACAAGCAGTTGGTTCAATGATGTTGAGGGAGCTACACAATACACGGTATATTTGCAAGATAAGAATGGTTACCTTGCTCCAATCTCACTACCAATGGCATTAGCTGAAGGTGAAGTTGTAGGTAGCAAATTACTTGAGGTAATGGTAGACCAAGGCATGTACTCAACGGCTTTACCAGTAGATTTTCGTGCACTAGTTCCACAAGGTACTGAAGTGTTGTCCTATGAACTGAATGCAGAGACAGGTATTGCTACGGTTAATTTCTCTGAACCATTTGTTGATTATAACGCTGTAGACGAGCGTGCCATTGTCGAGGCTATTACTTGGACGCTAACATCTCTTGAAGGAGTAGAAGGTGTTACTATTCAAGTTAACGGTGAAGCGCTGGGTGAAATGCCTATAGCACAATATCCACTTGCAACTGTACTAGATCGTTCAATCGGAATTAACATTGAGCTTGCTGAAGGTGTGAATTACTCTCATGCATCGCCAGTAACAATTTATTTCTCAGCAGAAACAATGAATGAAGAACAGTATTTTGTACCTGTTACTCGAATGATTAATCGAGAAGATTCTCAAGCAGTGGCAGCAATTGAACAACTTATTGTAGGCCCACAGGACAAGAAAACACTAACATCAGTAATTCTTCCGGATGTAGAAGTAACTTCCATCGAAGAGTATGATGGTGTCGTTCATATCGATCTACAAGATGACGCATATGAGCCAGGATTATTCGTACCTTCTCAAATGTTACAAGCAGTTATTCTATCTGTCGCTGAAAACACTGGAGTAGCATCCGTTCAAGTACGAATGAATGGCGACATTAATATCTTTGATGAGAATAACAACTCTTACAGTACCCCAGTAAGTATTCCAGTAAATGTGAATGCTTTGAAAATGTAATTTGCTTATGAAATCCTCTCTAAAGTGCATTATTACTAGGAGAGGATTTTTCTTATTAAAATTTTACTTTATATATAAATCAGACTATGAACAATGATGAGAAGTAATTCTTTTAATAGTTAATTGGAGTAATAACTGCATTGAAAATAAGGTAAGAAGCTAATCTACTGTCAATCGACGTGAGATTAGCTTCTTTATTTACATCAACTTATAAGAACCTCCTATTATGTCATTATTTAATTGGATAAATCATGGATGAAATATATAATAGTAATTCTTGTCGTCTGTATTTATTTGTTGAAATACACAAATTATAGATAGCACAGGCTAAGTCACAGAAATAATATCGGTTAAGATTGTTTGAGGGAAGAGGATAAACGAGTGAATTGTAGGCAAGTATGAATAGCTAGATACAATTTACTGGTGCATTTACATATGTGCTTTGTTACAATAAGTAAGGTTGTACATAAATATATTACAATTAGATAGAATTTTCTTATCCAATACTTTTCAACTATGAGATGTATTACGGGAGAAAATGAAAAGTTTTGGGAGGCATATTAATATGAGAAATGACAGTCGTCAGCCTAATGAGCTTCGGCCCGTTACAATAACAACAAACGTGAACAAACATGCTGAAGGTTCAGTGCTAATCCAATTTGGTGATACGAAGGTGCTTTGCACAGCTTCTGTTGAGGAGCGCGTACCACCATTTATGAAAGGTCAAGGCAAAGGCTGGGTTACAGCAGAATACTCAATGCTTCCAAGAGCAACGAATACAAGAAATCATCGTGAAGCAAATCGTGGTAAATTAACAGGACGTACGATGGAAATTCAACGTCTAATAGGACGAGCACTTCGTTCCGTTGTTAACTTACAAGCATTAGGCGAACGTACAATTACATTAGATTGTGATGTACTTCAAGCTGATGGTGGTACGAGAACAACTTCAATTACGGGTGCATTTGTTGCCCTTTGCTTAGCCATTGAACATTTAGCAAAACAGCATAACTTTGCTGTTTATCCAATTAATGATTTCTTAGCTTCAGTAAGTGTTGGTGTGATTAATGAAATCCCGATGCTTGATTTGAACTATGAAGAAGATTCAAAAGCAAAAGTAGACATGAATGTTGTTATGACTGGCAGTGGTAAATTCGTTGAAGTTCAAGGTACAGGAGAAGAAGCACCTTTCACAAGACTAGAACTTAATGAATTGTTAGCTTTAGCGGAAGTAGGAATTGAAAGTCTAATTGAAAAGCAGAAAGAAGCTATTGGAGCTGCTGCTGACAAAATTAGAGGTGAATAGATGAGCGCCATTACGACCATCGTCATTGCGACGAAGAATGAAGGTAAGGTGAAAGAATTCGCACATGCCTTTGCCAAGTTAGGCATTGAAGTAAAAAGCTTATTCGATTACCCGTCTATCCCCGACATTGTCGAAGATGGGGATACTTTTATCGCTAATGCGAAAATTAAAGCAAAAGTTACTGGAGATGCTATTGGAATTCCGGTGCTTGCTGATGATTCAGGTCTTTCTGTTGATGCATTAGATGGTGCGCCAGGTGTATACTCTGCACGTTATGCTGGGGCAGGTGCGACAGATGTAAGTAATAATGCAAAACTTATCCAAGAACTTAAGCAATTGGATGCAAAGGTAGACCTTGATCCACTTGCAGATGGTTCTAACTTGTTAAGTCATGCACAGTTTCGTTGCGCATTAGCATTATATTTTCCAGACACTGAGCAATTCGTTGTAGCCGAAGGGCTTGCTGCTGGTATCATTACAGATACTCCGCATGGTACTGGTGGATTTGGTTATGATCCTCACTTCTACGTCCCTGAGTTAGAATGTAGCCTGGCTCAGCTAAGTAAAGAGGAAAAAGGCAAGATCAGTCACCGAGGCGAAGCATTGAAGCAATTAATGCCACAACTTCGTACAATGTTCGATATAGAGTAACATATTAAATGAGAATAAGGATGAATTCATCGTAACTGGAACATACAGTTACAAATGGATCATCCTTATTTTTGTTTTCCAGTACTTTACCACAATATAGATAAAGTGCGAACAGTCTATTAGATTTATAGAACTTAAATATTAAATCTTTTTTCACCAACAGCAACCACGAGCTGAGAGGACTAATATTGAATTAGCTTCACCAAAACCAAACACCAGCGGAGAGGACTATTTGCTCGTGGAGAAGTGATAGCGGTCGTTTTTGTCCTCGGATTTATACCATTATTCATATACGATAAATCCGAGGACAACGGCGAGCGGAACAGCAAATAGTCCTCGCAGCGTCATCCCACACTGGATTGAAACAGCGATAGTCATCGCAGCTACACTATACTAACTTTATTCTCCTTCAACCATACGTTAATTTGATAAAGATAAGCATAGAGCTGCGGACCAGACATTAATTGACCAAACCAAGGGACAAGCGAAGCGGACTGATCGGATTTCAACAACTTTCCAATAACATCTTTATTAATAAGTTTCAGTATTGGAGAACTATCATCATTCAAAATATCGTTTATTAAGCCAGTAACGGCGGTTAAATACGCGGGATTATGTGTCTTAGGATACGGACTTTTCTTCCTAGTAATTATCTCTTCAGGCAATATACCGCGCAAAGATTTACGTAAAATCCCTTTTTCACGATCTCCTGATGTTTTGAACTCCCATGGAATATTGAATACATAATCAACTAAGCGATGATCACAGAAAGGGACTCTAACTTCAAGTCCTGCTGCCATACTCATCCGATCTTTACGATCTAGCAATGTTGGCATGAATCTAGTGATATTCATATATGACATTTGTCTGACTGCTCGTAGATGATCATCTTCGCCGTGCAAGTGTGGAACTTCATAAGTTGCTTCTTCAAATCTTTGAGCTGCATATTGTTGCGGATTAATCCAATCACTTAGTTCAGGTGAAATAATATTACTGCGGAACTCAGTTGCCAGTGACCAAGGAAATTGTCTTGCATGTAATGTTTCTTCTTTATGAAACCATGGATAGCCTCCAAAAATTTCATCAGCCGCTTCACCAGAAATAGCAACAGTAGCGTTCTTTTTGATTTCACGGCAAAATAGTAGTAGTGATGAGTCGACATCAGCCATACCCGGTAAGTCTCGTGCGATCGTAGCATCATGCAATGCGGAGATAAGATCAGGAGTATCGAACTGAACATAATGATGAACAGTCGATAAGTGAGAGGTCATAAGTTCGATAAATGGGGTGTCACTATTAGGTTGGAATGAATGTGCTTTAAAATGTTTATCATTGTCGACAAAATCAACAGAGTACGTATGAAGAGGACTAGCGTCCTTATCACGATAAAATTGTACTGCCATTGCTGTTAATGCACTTGAATCTAGACCGCCTGATAACAAGGTGCAAATAGGCACATCACTTATCATTTGCCGGTTCATCGTGTCTAGTAAGAGCTCTTGTACATGATCTATCGTTTGTTCCATAGTGTGTTCATGCGCTCTGCTTTCTAGCTTCCAGTAGGTTTGCAATCTCGTGCCAGACTTATTTATCGTCATACATTGTCCTGCTTTAAGTTCAGATATACCTTCGTATACTCCATGACCAGGTGTTCGAGCTGGTCCTACGATAAATATTTCTGCTAATCCTTCTCGACTTACTTCCGGCTTAACTTCAGGGTGTGTTAGCAATGCTTTTAATTCAGAACCAAAAATAAAGCGTGAGCCTTGATCTGCAAAGAATAAAGGTTTTACACCAAGTCTATCTCTAGCCAGAAACAATTCTTCTTGTTGAACATCCCACACTGCAAAGGCAAATATTCCGTTCAAATGCTCCAAGCAATCCTTACCCCAATGCATATACGCAGTTAATAATACTTCCGTATCGCATGTTGTTGTAAACCGCCAACCGTAGGAAAGTAATTGCTCTGTGAGCTCTTGTGCGTTGTATATTTCCCCATTATATACGATGACAAATTGATCATTTTCACGATATCGCACCATAGGCTGAGCACCGTTACTCGGGTCCATTACTGCAAGTCGTCGATGTCCGAATGCACAATGAACCGATAACCAAGTTCCCGCGGCATCTGGTCCTCTTGGTGTGAGCGTATCTGTCATTGCTTCAAGTGTTTCACTGCTATGCAGTAAGTTGTTCTGCCAGTCTATCCATCCTGTCATACCACACATAGGCTTCATTCCTCTCTATCTTCACACTAACCTCACGTACTATAACGTATATGTGCAAATGGAAATAAAATGTCTGTCCATGTAGGAGGAAAAATCTATAACTGATGAAATTGATATTATATATTACTTTTAGTTAAATGTTGTAAGTATATTTAATTTATGGTATCAAATAAATAAAGAGATTGCATCTACATATCGTAAGCACACCAGCTACAAAATCTTGGGGACGAGATCTGAACTTACTATTAGATAGAACAGGAGCATGTTAATGAAAATTAAGATTGTTAGTATCGTTTTGGGCTTGGTAGGTTTGTTTTTCTTAGTTAATAGTGCTGTTGCTTCTCAAAACGTTGTCATTAAATTCGATGGTCTCATATTAGAATTGAAACAAGCGCCATATATTGACAATGGAAGAGTGATGGTCCCACTACGTGGAGTTTTTGAGCAAGTGGGGATTAAGGTACAATGGGGCGGTAAAGATCAAACAGTTACAGCAACTTCAAACAATCAAAAAATTGAGCTGAAGATTGGTAGTAAAATTGGGTATGTAAACGGTAAAGAATTCTCCCTTACTAGCCCTCCTATTATTAAGAACAATTCAACCTACGTTCCGCTTCGTTTTTTAATTACGCATTCAGGTTTTGTAATTAACTGGGATCAGAAGTCAAAGACAGTAAGTATAAGTACTCCCAAGTCCTCTAATACAACGATTAATGAATCTGATCAATCAGCAGATCAGTCAACACAAACTGATACGAAAACTCAGCCTGAAGTAAAGGGTAGAGTTCTGGATTCTACAGGTAAACCAGTTAGCGGCGTAACGGTTCGTTTTTTATACTTAAATGGTGTTACTAAAGATTATACTTCGATAACGTCACAGGATGGATCATTTACAAGTTCGGAACTGCATTCTGGCACAGAATATATAGTCAGGGCTACTCCTCCGATGGGACATCCAGACAATGATTCAGAAGATTATAGGTTCCGTTATGAGGGCAAGGAATTGCAGTTTCCTCCTTTATCCTTAAAAGCAGTGCAAATTACGGGTAAAGCCATTCTGAATGCTGATGATGCTATTAATAGTATGATAGATATTGTGCTGGAGGAAATACAACCCGATGGTAGTCACCACAATATCTCTAGTGGATTTGTTGATGAGGAGGGGAAATTTAAATTTAGTGGGTTAACAGTGGGGAAAGAGTATATTATTTATGCACAACTTTACAATAAAAGTACTCAAAAATATACAATCCTCGACGTTATCTCTGGCAATAATCGATTTGTATATAAGGCAGTCCTTTCGAATTTTGAACTTAGATTGTCCAAGCCAGCGGAATACCCATATATACGGTTACTCACGCCTGAAGGAACAAGTGTTAATGATGATAAAATTTGGATACAGGCTAAAGATACCTCTGGAAAGTTCTATTCAACTCAATTTGTAGAGGATGGAAAGTATACTATTTTTGATCTGAAGCCAGGTACATCTGTTATCATTACTGTTAACATCAACGGTGGGAATAAATATAGAGCTCCTGCTCCAGTTACAGTGACCTACCAATCCGGTAAATTAGATTTAGGTAAAATCCAGCTTCTAAGTCAGTCGCCTTCACAATTAACAGGAATGGTTATTGACGATCAAGGCAAAGCAATTAATCGTTTTACTATCAATATTTATGACTTGACTACGAATGAAATATTTGGATGGAACTGGAGTGACTCTAATGGAAAATTCACACTGAATAATCTTCAGCCAGATCATCGGTATGAGGTAACGGTTGATAATGATACGAGTATTAATTCACCTATTACACATAATGACTATGTAAGACCACCTAAATATGTATTTACATATGATCCAACCATGACTACGATCCCAACATTCATTACACCAAAAGTTCAGATGATAGGGAGGGTTATTGAACCTAATGGTACTTTGTTAAATGCATATAGTCGACTGTACGATGCCAATGGGATATTGATATCGGAATTCACTCAAAGATTGGATCGTCAATTTGCAGTTGGAGGGATGATAGCAGGCCAAAGCTATCGTTTAGAATTGGTCATCTCTCGAGTTATCAATTCGGCAATTAGTTTGGAAAATTTACCTAAACTACCTAAATTATATTCCCATACTTTCGTCTATCAACCATCGATGACACGTTTTGACGATATTGTGTTTGATATTGATGCAACGACACCAGGAATGTAAATGGCCGTAAGAGGGAAAGTCTTTGACAAACATGGAAATCCATTAGCAGACGTACGGGTACAGACGGAACAGATGGTGAATGGCCAGATGGGAGTCGTAACGGTAAAGACAAATAGTAGCGGAGACTATGTGTTTTATTTCGGTCAGCCAACTCAAGGGGAGATCTATGCTGTAGGAAGTGATGGTATTTCGTCTAAGGTGTCATTCTCTGTTGTTGACCGTGATATAAGTGTTTCAAATTTAATCTATAGTAGATACGGTGAATAAGACGAGTTTGTCTAGCGAGTGCTACACAGACTCATGACAAGCCATGAAAGTGCCGCCTGTAATGGACTATAAAAAGAAATGCAATAACGGAAAGATGTTCTCCCTAATAATTATAATGGGGGGGCATTTTTTTGTTTATTTACGAATCTGCATGTGTACTTGAATTTCTAGTGGGGTACAATCGTGTGGGTAGTTTTTTCATTTGATCTTGTTTTTACGCTCAATACAATGGTAAAATTTAGTGAGAACATATGTTTGTTTTTTTGTTTTTCAACGAATAGGGGGAAGAGGCGTACATGATCCAATTGTCGAACCGCCAGGCACGGCAGTTTCTGTTATTGAAGCACGGGCTGCTAGGCGATTATCAATTTACCGGAAAGCAGGGAGTAATGGATTTTGTGAGGCAGGTCGGTTGTATTCAATACGATCCCATCGATGTTTGTGGAAAAAACGCCGAACTAGTGCTGCAGTCGCGAATCAGAGGATTCTCCAAAAGCATGCTCGACGAGTTGCTGTATAAAGATAGATTCCTCGTTGATTATCCCGACAAGAACTTGGCTATTATCCCTGTCGAGGACTGGCCGTACTTTGAGCGTTACAGGCAAGCTGCCCGTCAACATGCCAAGCGCTATCCCGAAATGGAAGCAATGTCAGAACAAGTGCTTGCTCACATCCAAAATCACGGTGAAATAAGTTCGGGTGAGTTAAAATTGGATGGGAATTTCACTTGGCAATCGGCCATCCACTGGAGCAGCGGAAGCAATTCATCCCGGTCAGTGCTGGAGCAGATGTACTCGACAGGCGAGTTGATTATCCATCACAAAAAAGGAACGCGTAAATATTACGATATCGCTGGAAACTACATACAGCCCAATCTACTAAATGCCCCGGAACCGTTGGAGAGCGAGCTTGAGCATCATAAGTGGCGGGTACTTCGTCGAATCGGTGCTGTTGGCCTTTTATGGAATCGTGCATCCGATGCTTGGCTGAATATATGGGGATTGAAAGCGGAGCAGCGCAACGAGGTGTTCCGCCAGTTGTTGCACGAAGCTCGTATTGTTGCTGTTGCTGTGGAGCAAATGAAGGATATACTGTACTGTCGCACGGAGGATTTGCCGCTTATTGAAGCCATCCTAAAAAATCCGGCACCGAAATTGCGCTGTGAGCTAATTGCCCCACTAGATAATTTCATGTGGGACAGAAAACTGATCAACGAATTGTTTGGATTCGATTACACTTGGGAGATTTATACGCCTGCAATCAAACGGAAATTCGGCTATTATGTGCTGCCTCTATTATACGGAGAAAGCCTCATCGGACGAGTCGAGGTAATCGCGGAGCGAAAATCCGAGACGCTTGTTGTTAAAAACATCTGGTACGAGAACGGCATAAAGCCAACAAAGCAATTGCAAATAGTCTTGAATAATTGTTTCCAAAAATTTGCAGTATTCAACGAATGCAAGACGATTTCGATAGATTCTTTGAACTGATATTTCCAGTTACCTTATATCACTTGCCAACGAGTTTCCGCGTAATTAGCATTTTAATAGCCACATTACCCGAGTTAAAGGCCCTAACGTAATCTACGCTCGGGCCTTTATATTCATAGAATAGAAGGAGCTGGTAACTAGGCAGTAGAACCTCCTTATTTACTATGCAGGTCCTTTATTGATTTCAGTAAGTTTGGAATTGACGGAAAAGATTTTTGCATTGATATCTGTAATACCAAAACCAGCTAATCTGCTTGTGTGCATAACGTTATATTTTTCAGCCGTTTCTTTAGTTTCGAACAAATAAATTCCACCGGCTTCCTTTCTTTCGGAACTTTCTGTCCAGATTTTCCATATGAATCCATCCTCTTCATTAATACTTTTTGCTAAATCAGAAAACGCCGCAGCCATTTCATCTCCGAACGGCCCGTTCATTTTAAAATCGACTTGTAATACATATGCCATGATGGTTAGTCTCCTTTGTTTATTGAGTATTAAAATACAATTCCCCTAGAATTTCGTTCACTTGATAACGTTCTGTAGAAAGTTCTTGTTCAATAAATGATTTAACATCTGATGGTTCAACATCATACATAACTTCAATTTCTTTGGAGAAGAGAAGTTTTTCTTTTTCAAGCAAGATAGAAAGGGAAGGGAGTGGTTTGGTTTGTAATTGTTCGAGATTTAGAACTTTTTTCAAACCATCAACATAGTTTTCTAACGGACGTGCACCAACAATTTTTACGCCTTTGTTCTCAGCATTGGTCATAATAATGGTTGGGAAGCCTCTGACACCCAAGCTTCTAACTAGATCAAAATCTTCATTCAACAATTGATGACCGACCTGTTGTTCAGCTTCCATAATAATAGCTTCACCATCAAGACCGAGTTTATTTACGATTTCAATCATAACGGATTTTTCTGAAATATTTTGATTAAATGCGAACAATGCTTCTCTTGAACGACGCAAATATTGTGTTGCTGTTATATCATTATGATTTTTTTGAATCACCTTAAATACACGAGAAGGTGGGTAGGATGATTGCACTGGATTATCAATCATTAGAGTTCCATCAATTGGCATTCTTGAGTATTCTCCAACTTCTCTCCAGTGAGGAGCTACGTCGGCTGGTTTATTAATCCCGTTTGCAGGATCGATTGGTCCGTCATGCCATTTTTCCAGCAAACCACCCATAACCGTATGAAGGTTAAAATACTCTCCATACTGCTCTACAAAACGCCGAAGTTCAGGTTCAAGAGCCCAGCAATGAGAACAAATGGGATCAGTTACATAATAAAGATTAATCGTTTTTGAGGGATGATTAAAATCTATAACTTCCATATCCTCCTCTTCAGATCCTCCGCATATACCTGTTTTCAAATCACATACCATATTATTATTGTTCATTATTATATTTCCTCAATTCTATTTTAATTGTGTATCAAAATTACTTACATTCCCTTTACTTTCCAACGGCGAAATATATATTTATTTGCTTACCACTGAATTTTAAATCATAATACAAATCAACAACACCAATAGTTCAGCGGATTTGTCGTTTATACAACACATTTAAGAAATTGTTTAAAAAGTAGGAGGTTAACAAAATGACCGAATTAAAGACGGACCCCCGAGTTATACGTACTCGCAAATTAATTATGGATTCTTTCATAGAACTTTCTGGGAAAAAAGAATTTAAGGATATTACGATAAAAGATATAACTACAGAAGCTATGATTAATCGTGCAACTTTTTATTATCATTTTGAAGATATATATGACTTATTGGAAAAGGTACTATCAGAAGTATTGTTAGTTAATTTGAATTATGATTTCTATCAAAATAATGAACTAAATGAAGAAGTCTTTGTTAGTATTTTTGAATCAATAACAAATTTCCAAAAGTCATTGTCTAGTCGCTGTCATAGAGGTTACGAAGATACCATTGCCCGAATTATTAGAGAACAGCTTGAAATTATTTTCTATAAAATGTTATTAAAGCAACATAAAACTGAAAAGGATGAAGCTCTAAAACTTACGGCCATCCTGTTGAGTTGGGGAATTTACGGGGCTTCTGTAGAATGGAGAAGAGATAATCAGAAGACATCGCCGGAAGAATTTATTAAATTAGCGATTCCTTATATACGGACTGGAATCGATAGAATCTAAGGGATTTCATTAGTAAGAATAAAATGTCTGACCGTATGAGAAGCTAATAATAAGCTTTATACCATACGATAATGGAGGATACTTAACGATATGAACGAGAATGATTCTACAGAAGACATCCGCAAGGTTTATTACGTAAATGTGCAATCAAAACAGCTTTACGAGCAACCAGACATTGCTGATTACCATCTTGTCATTACAGCTAATGCTAGAGAGTACGATCGAATTATCGAGCAATTTCTAGAAGTGGATGATAGCGATGAATGGACGCTTGAAACGATGTTCTTCCAATTACGCAATAATAGCCAAGACATGAGCATGGTGAATGATGAGCATGATTATCGGCTGAAACAACTTTATAAGGAGTTGTACAAGTTAGGTACTGATGAAACAAGAAGACATATTGAACAAATGCGCATATTATAAATCAAATAGTTAGTGAAATTGTACATAGACGAGCATGTCTAGTTAAGTAATATGACGTTTTAGTGAGAAATAAATGTTAAGTAATCCATTGATTTCTTGTAATGCGGTTGACAATTTTCTATACTTTGTGAGAGATTAAGAATATCATTTTTTCACAACATAATGGAGGATATCATCTTGCAAAAATTAGTTTTCTTCGTAGGAGTAGCAGGCACAGGTAAGACAACAGTAGCAAAAATATTAAGTAAACATCTACCAGCAGCATTTCTCGATCGCGATACAGTAGGAGGACGTTTTGTAGAAGCGTTTCTTGCAATGAAAGGTTATGATATTAATGATCGTGATTCTCAGTTCTATAAAGAGAATCTGAGAGATCTTGAATATGATACAACAAAAGATATTTGTATCGAAAATTTAGCTGCAGGACAAAATGTCTTTATGATATCACCATTTACAGCAGAGCTACGTAACCAGCAATGGATAAAGGATGTTATCGAAGCTGCAGGGTTGACGAAAGAGCAAGTAGATGTGAAGGTTATTGTCGTAACGCTACAAGATATTGAGCTTCAACACAACCGTATTGTTGAACGTCAAACGGAACGTGATCGTTGGAAATTAGATAACTGGAGTGACTTTGAGCAACGTGTTAATTTCGTTCCTGAAATTAACTGGGAAATTCCAAAAAGTTCGATATTAATATTCGATAACAGTGGAGAGTTGACGAAGGAAAAACAACAACAAGTTATTGATTTTGTAATGAATGATTGACTGAATGATATAAGAAAGCCGTAGCGCATCTTGAAGCCGCTACGGCTTTCTTGTTATTGAATGAACTTCCGCGTTCCTATATGTTCTTGGATTAAGTAGCTTGATTTTTCATATGTGGACAGTATAGATTCATAAGTCGCACCGTTTCTTGATCGAGATTTTGATCTCTATCAACTAACTGATCACTTACTTTTTTTATTTTTTTCTCTGACCAGTTTTGTCCAAATTTGAACTTGCTCGTCATCTCTTCCACACGAATTTTAACGATGGCAGCGGCAGTTACCTGTTTGGCATATCCTTGATCAGAAGGAACGATTGCCTCATAGCCACCCTCTGGTTGCAACTTCTCCATAAATACTGTAAATACCTCGCATTTTTCTTGAAGATCATGAACCACTTCTGCTTGACCTCTGAATAGAACAGATTTGAAAAATGCGGTTGCGGGACATGCGTATTTTGGATCATTCATATAGGAAGGGATGATGGAGTACTCTTTCGCAACAGAAAAACTGACTTTTGAGTTGGCTGCAAGAGACGACATTTTTTCTCCAATCTTACTTCCGTGAAAATAAATATTTCCATTATAGTAGACATAATTAAGTGGAGTAATATTAGGATAACCATCTTCTCCGATCGTTCCAAGGAATCCAAATGTCATTTCATCGAGAAAGGCATTGACGTCCTCGATATTATCTTCAGCCATTGCAAATTCTTTTCTTCTCATGAACAATCACCTCTACATTAGTAATGTGATTTATTGTATAAATAATAGAGACAATTAAAAAGATCCAATTTATAATGTTTTTAATGTACCACTTTAGAGGGGGAATTCATTTGGAATTATATCTACCTTACGATAAATATCTAGATCAATATGGTCACAAAAGTGATGCTTTGTTTCTTGCACTTAAGGAAGGGATATTAAGTGGAGATATTAAAGCAGGTACAAAGCTTCCTTCTAGTAGGCAATTAGCTGCGACATACCAATTATCACGTGGCACCGTAAACGTAGTTTATGAGCGGTTGCATTCGCAAGGATTTGTTCGAAGTATTATGGGAAGTGGTACATTCGTTGTTCCTATTAAATTTAATAAAGGCGATAGTTCGATCAACTTGCCTGTCAATGAGAAAAACTTGTCTGATTGGGGCAAACGATTAGCAGAAATTGAACTTCACCAAGGACTAGCCTCGAATGTTCAAAGAGAAGATAGTGATCCTATTTCATTCACTTTAGGAGAAGTGGACCTGGTACATTTTCCAGTTCAAGAATGGAATCGGCTAATGTTTGAACAAGTGAGAGATCAATATAATAAGGAAAGTGTCGACTCTTATTCATCAGAAGGGCATGCTTCATTACGAGAGAGCATCGCTCAACATTTACATACATTTAGGGGGATCAATATTAAGCCGGACAATGTTGTCATTGTAAATGGATCTCAGCAAGCGCTCACTTTAATTATCCAATTGTTAATTAATGAAGGTGATATTGTAGCGATGGAAAATCCTCATTATATTGGAGTACGCAATGCTGTTCATTCTGTTGGAGGGAAGGTTCATACTTTTCCTGTAGATAACGAAGGAATTGTATTTCCTCCTAGTAAAGCTTGTCCTTATAAATTATTATTTGTCACACCAAGTCGTCAATTTCCGACAGGTGTTGTTCTTAGTATGGAAAGAAGACAACAACTGTTGCTGTGGGCTGAGGAAAATAATGCTTACATTATCGAGGACGATTATGATAGTGAGTTCCGCCATTATGGAAGAGCGAATGAACCGTTAAAGTCTTTAGATCGGAAGGGGAGAGTTATCTATATTGGGACATTTTCAAAAACGATGATGCAAAATATTAGACTTGGATATGCAGTTCTACCCGATTCATTACTAAATTGGTTCACAATTGCTAAAAAGGTGTATGAGAGACATCCAAGTTCAATCATTGAGCAACGTGCAATGGCAGCCTTTATGAAATACGGCTTATATGATCGACATATTAGACGTATGAAGCGAATATATCGCAAAAAAGCAGAATTATTATTAAGACTTCTAACGAAGCATATGCAGAGTGTTCTAGAGCTTTATCCAATAGATGCAGGCTTACATATTTATGCCAAGTGGAAAGGTTCAGAAGCCGAGTTTGAGCAGTTTCTGACACATTGTGAACAATTGAATGTTCGGTTATCAGACGCAAGAGGGTATTATCTCGAGGAAAGTGTACAAGCTTTTTGCCTAGGTTTTGCTCATCTTAGTGAGCAACAAATTACAGATGGTGTGTTTCGAATGGTAGAAGCTCAGAAAAATGTTAAATAGTAATGGAGGCACAACATACATGTTGAGCCTCCATTACTATGACCGGCTAGATTTTCTTGCGATTACTAGAGTAGTAGCATCTCATAGTACTTCTACAAAAAACTAAACTTGGTTACTACTCAAGCTAGTTTCAAATGCATCGATAATAACGAGGAAATGTTCTGCTTCTCGAAAAACATGATCTGCGAGCAGAGGGTGAATGATACTTTTAATACGGCATGCTTCAATTAAGTCGCGAGCTGTTTTCTTGAAATCACGCAGCGATACAACGGACACCCTATTCTGATCAAGAAATTGATCAAGAAGAGGTACTGTTTGGGCTTGCGGCCGCATCGAGCTTAAGTCCTGTGCTTGAAATAGTAATTGATCGAATTCCTGACTGAAGTTATTAGCTTGCTCTACAAGCTTACGCTCGGAAGGATCGAGTAAGTGGCTAATAAATTTGGCATGATCAGCCATGATTTTGAGGAAGAATACATTTTCATCGATAATCGCATCAGGTAAAGGCTCTAGCCTACCTGCATTTAATTCTGCCAAACGGTTTCGGAAGTAGTTAGCTTCTCTACTAACGTGATCTACTAGTAATGGGAAGTTGTTGGCGCCAGGAAGCTGACAAGTAACAATTAGACCAAGTACTTTTCTTTTGAATGCCCAAATATAAGAAACTGCAGTATGAACATCTTCATTAAATCTTCGGATGATAATAGGATCTGTTTCAAATGTAAGAGCGTTTGCTTTATTCTCGATAGCTTCGAAAGTAGAGTAGAAATGGTTCGCTTCGTTAATTAGTTTAGTATCGTCGCATCTGAAACCTAATTTTAGAAAGAGCGAATGTTCCTTCATGATTTTTGACCAAAACCGTATCTCTTCCAAAGATCGAATGACAAACTGATCCGCCAATGACAACAGCTCCTTTGTAATTACAATCATTAAGAACTATATGATAGATAATATTGTCCTATCTCATTGGAAGAAGACTATATATTTTTGTGTAATCTACAACATGAAAAAACGAAATCATCTTAACAAATGTAAGATGATTTCGCTTAATGAGTTGACGCAAATTTAGTAATCCATGCGCTTTGTTATTTAATTACAGCTAAATATTTATCAGCTACTGATTTTTCAACTCCACCGGTAACTTGCACAAGGATATTTCCTTTTGTTTCAGTATAAGTTAAAAGCATTGGAGCACTTTCGCTTAGTTCGTCTAATGCCTCTTTTGCAGTCTTTGCATCTTTATTAGATTCAAAGACTAATACTCGTACACTATCCTTCTCGTTTAATGGATATCGAGTACCCTCTTTGATAGTAATACCTAATAAACTCATTGTGTCTGCCTCAAGAGCTTCTTTATTAGCTACATCTAATCCAGCTTTTACTAATTTTTCTTCAATACTTTGAGCTGTCACTGTTTCTGAACCGCAAGCACTCAATAAAACGATTAATAATAATGACAAAATAATTTTTTTCATATAAATTCCCCCTGTTTTTTTCTATCAATATATTACCATAAAAATACAATGATTGGTAATGTCACGATATTTCCTTTATAAATGTTATCATTTTCAATTATAGAAACAACAAAAAACGCCTAAACCTTTGTGGTTACTAAGGTTTAGGCGATATTGTACAAAACATATTCCGATTTATAGTTTTAGATCTTGAATCCCGGGACTGTGTTCATTAGGCATATCTTGCATAAATGGTACAGGAAAACCTGATGGTGGCGCGATTACTTGTAATTCCTCACCATTTCTACTTGGTGATTGACCATGGAATATATCCCCTATACTTGTTGGATCTAATCTGAAATTAAACTGAGCATTATGATAACCCAAATCAACATACTTTCTGCATTCGGGATATTTATTGATATCATAATTTGGAATTGGGAAAATTTTACCCCAATCAACACCTAAAGTCTCTAGAGCTTTTGCAAAAGCATTTTGATGAGCGTTATCTCGTACAATCAAAAACCCTAATGTTTCTCTAAAAGCTTTATTGGAACTCATCTCGTAAATTCTAGATTTTTGCAATACACCTGTCGATTCAAGAACCACGTTGTTTAACATGTCTGCTACTAAATTCCCATGACTATACACCCATGATCCATTCCAAGGATTTCCACCTGCGTCTACAGGTAGAGAACTTTGAGCGCCCATAATAAAGTGATGAGGATTAGCATGTTTAACAGCTTCATCAAGAGGGGCACCATCAATCCCTGCATTTCCTACTCCATTGTCTCCCGCACCATTTAATAACTGATTAATAGTACTTTGGACAAGCTCTACATGAGCGATTTCTTCTAAAAATACACCTCTTAACAAATCACGATATTTTTTTTCTTTTCCTCTAAAATTAGAACTTTGAAAAAAGTATTGCATCATTGTACGCATCTCACCAAATTGACCACCTAATGTTTCTTGTAAAACTTTTGCAGCTGCAGGATCTGGTTTATCAGGAACTATTATGTTAATTAGGTCTTCTTTATAAAAGTACATAGTTCAACCTCCATATCAATGCTGATTCAAAAAGTTGTAAAGTCTGGTATTGAATATTCATTGCTAATCCTCCTAAAAGAGTTTGTTTACTGAATTAACTTGCCCTGTTAAAGAAATAACATCCTAATAAAATTTGTATATTTTCTGAATTGAATTTAGTGCAATTAGAATAAAGGAGTGGAATTGAATGCCTGATAATACAAAAAAGAGTTATAGCCAAGACAAAAAAACGCCTAAACCCTTGTGGTCACTAAGGTTTAGGCGTTTCTTCTATACATATGTAAATCGTTAAATGGAATAGTAACGGCATACCACGAGGGAGGGATCGAAACTCTGACAATACATATTGTAATTACTTGTAATTACTATCTTATTGCTACTCAATGGAGCCAAGGCTTCTAACTGACATATTAACAGAAACATCAAATGTAATTTCTCGATATATTTCTTCCCATTCTGATACTAGATCTCTATTATGCCAATGAGTAGCTTCATATCGTAACCCAAATCCTATGGGGTCCACCTCGTTTTTTTGAAGCAGCGTTAAGAAGTGAATAATTCTTTCTTTAGCTACTTCACTTGCAAGTTTATTGTAGGTGGCTAATTGATCTGGAAACGTATGATGACTGGATTCTTGAATTAATCCTATCATGCCTACAGTCATCTTTATTATAGGTTTTTGATTTTCGGGGGTTAAGATTTTATATTTAATTTTAACTTTATCTATATACACTGTAAATGCTGAATTATCTGCGTCTACTTGTATATCTAAATTAGTCGTTTTTGTTTTGTTAGTGATCGTATTATAATCTTCCGTTTGCTCAGGTGAAAGTTCTAAATTAGCCTTATTGTTACTAATGACAACCGATTTGTTTACGATCAGGTTGCTCTTATTATCATTGATTTCTATTACGGGTAATACTGGATCTATACCGTTCTCGCCTAATTGTCTTCGAAAATCAAAAAGGAATATGGAAACGATGTATGAACTTTCAGTTCCAATGTTAGAAAATCGATTTAACAGTGTATTAAAATCCGGGATATCGTCAGACGAACTTGCCTTTAGTACCGCTTCTGCAGATGGTCTCCCAACTGTAATCCAAGCCGTCTGTTGAAACTCCCTTCTTCTTAAAAAAATGTCCGCAACTACACGTAGATCTTGATCAATTATATTTTCACCGAATACGATAAATTTTGTGTGTCCAAATTCTAAGTTTTTATCAACATGTGACGTTAAAATATGTAATGCTTCACTAATTGACTCGGCTGCTTCTGACAAAAATATAAAATTAGGTGTTCGAGAAGCATTCTTATTCGTAGGAATTGGTACTTTTAACGTAATCTTATACGGTTTTTCCTCATCTTCATCACTTTTGTCGATTCCAACAGCAATGACAAACATTCTTTTATCAATATCTTTAGTCCCACACCCTGAGACGAAAGGAATAATAATTAAAAATAGAGTGAAAATAGAAATCCACTTAATTTGTTTTAAGGATGACTTCATGTTTATACCTCCAGCTAATGAACCAACAGATTGTTAAGAATACAAAGAAAAAAGGAGGAAGAAATTTTAAAAGGTAACTTGAATATATTAGAAATTGTGATTCCGATACATACGAACTTACTAGAAGGCTAACAATCCAAACTAATAACGTAAACAAATACGTACCAAGATTGATTTGTTTCCATTTAAGTTCTTTCAGCGATACAGTGCTCTTAAAAATTTCCATGCTTACATGCCAAGTGATATTAATACTTAGAAAGGCAATGGATAAATTCAAAAATAGAAAGATATACATTACACGTTCAAGAAAAGCTATAGCGACTTTAATAGAATCTGTCGTTAGTAACCAAGGAAAAGACATATATTGAATTCGATCGAACCCATTATATCCAAACGGGATGAAGTAAATTGTAAACATAATTCCTGTTCCTAATAAGACTAGATTCAGTAAAGAGAGAACTTTGATTTTCTGCTTCTGTTTGAACTCGCGATTGAAAATAACTAGGTTAGCGGTTCCTAAAAATATAAGAAAAGATGCTGAAAATGCTAAGAAATTAGGAGTATTGTAAATATACATGATCGATTTTTGTACATAATCCCACTCTAACCCTTGATTTCCGTACAGTATACCGATTATATAAATGATTAGGGGAAGATTGATGAGTAGTATTATTTCTAACGTATAAAGTAGTTTTTTTGATTGCATAAAAAAACTAAAAGAAATAAATAAAAGAAGAGTGAAGACAATCCAATTCAATTGCAATTGTGGGGTTAAAAATCTTTTTAACAAAAAGGCATAGTTAATTAGGGTCTTTAAGCCAATTGTAAACCAAACTAAGCTGAAGAGAATAAGCAGGGGAGATGCGACCCATTTTGGTGTGTGAAGCTGCAACAATTCTGGAAATCCTAATCCAGGAAATTGATTGAAAAATCTAGTTGTGAAATAAATAAAGACTCCTCCTGCTAGCAGAGCAATCAGTATAGAGATTAATGCACCCTCTTTACTTACATCAAATAATAATGAAGGGGTAATCGTTATGACTCCTCCGACAAATTCTAAAATAACGATATAATAGAAATAACGGCTCATAGTTTATCCCCTTTCATTTTTAATTTTTTTTGTAGATGTAACTTTAGATAGGGCTCACCAAAGCTTTCACAATTCGTTAAGTACATTACTATACCTAGCAATCCTAAAGTTAGTCCTGCTAATCCAGTAGTGGTAGCAAATATAATGAGAACATATTTTAGTACCCTTACAGCGGAGTTCAATTCACCGATTGGAATAGAAAAGTTGCAAATAGCTACGGCAGACACAACGATAATCATTATATTAGATGCTAGAGTAGCTTCTGTTATGGCCGTACCTAATATTAGTCCTCCTACCGTAGTAGCTGCAGCGCTTATCGTTTTAGGAAGTCTTATACTTGCTTCTATTAATAGCTCCATAAGAATTAGCATAAATGTCACTTCAACATAAGATGGATACGGTATACCAACACGACTGCCGGCAACAGATAAAGCAAGCTCCGTATGCAGGATTACTGGGTTATAGGCAGTAGAAGCTACATAAAACCCTGGTAGCAGCAGACTAATAAATAGTCCGATATAACGAAGAGTTTTAACAAACATCGTAAAAATATTAGAGTGGTATTTATCGTCCATCGCTGACATAAAGTCAGTAAATATCGCAGGAGCTAGTATCGTTGAGGCATCACCATCTAAGGTTAAAGCAATTTTCCCACTGCTAAGATTGTAAACAATTCTGTCAGTACGCTCTGTAATCATCATGAATGGAAAGAGGGAATACTTTTTTCCATTAATCAATCTTTGCAGTTCCGCAGTAGATTGGACCAATGGTTTATCTAAATGTTCTAATTTGGTCTTTATTTGTTCGAGTGCATTGATGTTAACCAAATCCCTGTCATATATGAGAGCTAGAGATTGATTTGATTTTGTCCCGATATCTAACATTTCTACTGTAAGAGTAGATTGATGATAGCGATGTCTAATTAAGTTAATATTTGTATGGATGTCCTCACTTAATGAGGATTGTGGGCCAAGTACTGTATTCTCAAGTGAGGTCGTTGGCACAGTAGATGTATTCACCTTTTTTATGTCAAACATGAATAGAGAGTCATTTATACTTACGACAACACTACCCTTGATTAACTCTGAAAGAATTTGATCTCTAGTAGTGACTTCCTGTCCGTCTGGAAGGGAGCGTAAATAATCGAGAAAGCTTCCTAGCATTTCAATTTCAAAAAAAGGTTTTATGAGCATTAGCTGAATTTTATCATTATCAACAAGCGTTTTAATAAATAGCAGCACAGCTTCTTTTTGATTGTTTTTTAATGGCTTCTTGATCAAATCAAAGGAAGGTTGTAATTCGTTAGTTAACCATTCAAGCGTATTATTTGCCTGTAACATGCTGTCATCCTCATTTATTTTGAAATTTTTCCTTCAAATGATCTGCATACAGTGTAAACATTAATGGTGTTTATCATTTGCTTTATTGGGAAAAATATTCAGTAATGAGGAGAGATCAGAATTTATCACACAGAATTACACAAAAAAACGCCTAAACCTTGTGGCTACTAAGGTTTAGGCGTTTTTATTATATATGTAAATCGTTAAATGGAATTGTAATGGCGTCCCAGGAGGGATTCGAACCCCCGACAACTCGCTTAGAAGGCGAGTGCTCTATCCGACTGAGCTACTGAGACGCAACATCAAATAATATATCACAACGAAGAATTTGATGCAACACCTTTTTTTGGAAATAAACAATTAATATCAATTTTTTTATTTAAATCTTCGTGGTATAATTTGACGAAAGTAAAAAATAAGTCGTATCTTAGCAAATGGTTAGGTGGTGTTAATATTTCCGACAACAGTAATAAAGAGCAGAATTTTTCTGAAAATATATTTTTATTCCCATCTATGCTCGATCAATATCAAATTCAATTGACCAAGTTACTTGAAAGGGAACAGTTTGAAGAGGCAAAAGACTTATTGAGATTTTTATTGCGATGTCAAGGTGATGAACGTCAACATGCTATCGAATGGGAAAATCTTCTGAATTGGCTTGAGGAATCTTTTCCAACAGTCGATGATGCAGATGGACTTGAGCATGAAGATCTAGAGGAACAATTTAGAAGAGCAGCATTAAGTGACTATGGCTCAACTAATTCAACTGAAGCTGCAACTAAGCTGATGAATACTTTAACATCATCAATACCTATGGATCAACAAATCCTCGCACTTGAGCGCGCAACATATTTGGATGTTCCTGAATTAGATGAACAGTTGATTAATTGGCTTCAAGAAGCTACACTATCCTCTGCGGTACAATTTAAAGCATTACAATGTTTGAAAAAAAGAGGTTGCTCTGGTACGGTACAATTGACCCGCATGGATGAAACAGTGCATCTGCTCATAGAAGAAACTCCATTATCAATGAATGAATTTCCGGATTCTGTCAATGCTATATTAGAAAAAGCTGTGTTAGCACTTGAACAAGTGGATGTGACAATGCCAATTTTAGTCACTGAACTTTGGCTCGAATGTCTACAATGCATATATGGTACACGTAGCTACGGATGGATGTTGAATGAGGAAGAATACATTGAAGATTGTTTTGCTGCCGGATTACATCATACTATGCAACTTATTGTTTATGGTTACGCAGTGGACGATGATATCCGTGAAACATACGGAATTACTAATGAATATCGATTCCGCTATGAGCAAGCAAGTCGAGTAATTCGTGAGGTCGCACTATATTTGCAAGATTCTGATTAATTATTACCTTGAAAAGAATCGATAACTTGTATATAATAGAGTGGTTTATTAGACGTGAAAACATGTAATGCATGAGCATTTTGGAGGGGAAAGCATAAAATGAAAGCAACTTGGGAAAAAATAGAATCGAACACTGTATCAATTAACGTAGAAGTGGATGCTGAGAAAGTATCAGAATCACTTGATCAAGCTTTCAAAAAAGTTGTAGCACAAGTAAACGTACCTGGATTCCGTAAAGGTAAGGTACCTCGTTCAATCTTCGAAGCAAAATTCGGAATTGAAAGCTTGTACCAGGATGCAATTGATATCATTCTTCCTGGAGCATACTCTGCAGCTGTTCAAGAAACTGGTATTCAACCAGTTGATCGTCCAGAAATCGATGTAACTCAATTTGCAAAAGGACAAACATTCATCTTTACTGCAAAAGTTACAGTTAAACCAGAAGTAACTCTAGGCGCTTACAATGGTGTAGAAGTTGCAAAAGTTTCTGCTGAAGTAACGGAAGAAGAAATCGCTGCTGAACTTGAGCGTCTACAACAACGTCATGCTGAGCTAAATGTAGTTGAAGAAGGCGCTGCTGAAAATGGTGACGTTACTGTAATCGACTTTGACGGTTATGTAGATGGCGTTGCATTTGAAGGTGGTAAAGCTGAGCGTTACTCTCTTGAACTAGGTTCAGGTTCATTCATTCCTGGATTCGAAGAGCAAGTAGTAGGCATGCAACTTGGAGATTTCAAAGATGTAGAAGTTACCTTCCCAGAAGGTTACCAAGAAGCAAGTCTAGCTGGTAAAGCAGCAATTTTCAAAGTTAAATTGCATGAGCTTAAACGCAAAACTCTTCCAGCTCTTGATGATGAGTTTGCTAAAGACGTAAGTGAATTTGATACTCTTGAAGAGTACAAAAAAGATCTTGCAAGCAAACTTCAAGAAAACAAAGTAAAAGAAGCTACTCAAGCTCAAGAAGCAGAAGTTATTTCTAAAGTTGCTGAAGCAGCTACAGTAGAAATCCCTGCAGCAATGGTAGAAACTGAACAAAACTACATGCTACAAGATTTCGAAAACCGTCTACGTTCTCAAGGTATGACGCTTGATCTGTACTACCAATTCTCTGGTCAAAACGAGCAAGTACTTCGTGACCAAATGAAAGGTGACGCAGAAAAACGCGTTCTTAACAACCTTGTTCTAGAAGCAATTGCGAAAGCAGAATCTATTGAAGTATCTGAAGAAGATATCAACGAGGAACTAGCTAACCTTTCTACAGCATACAATCGTCCTGCTGAAGAAATTCGTGAGATCTTCACGCAAAATGGTAACCTAGAAAACTTGACTGAGGATCTATTGCTTCGTAAAGCAATCAAATTCCTAGTTAGCAATAGTGTAGCTGTTTAATTTGTTTAACACATATAGTAGAACATAAGATAATGGATAAGGCACGTGTGCATACGTGCCTTATTTTTAAACTATGGACCTGCTCAATGAGATTTCTATCTACATATCATACATATAGCTTTTTGAATGACCGTATACATATGAGTAATGAAGATTTAAAGTAGACATAGGCTTGATCGAAAAAATGACATCACTTCTTTAACGTGATACAATAAAAGTGTTCATATTAAGTCCAAGATGAAAGAAGGTTGATCGCATGAACTTAGTTCCAGTCGTTGTAGAACAGACGAATCGTGGGGAAAGATCTTACGATATTTATTCTCGCTTGCTTAAAGATCGTATTATATTTCTTGGAAGTGCGATTGATGATGATGTTGCGAATGCAGTAATTGCTCAATTGCTATTCCTAGCTGCGGATGATCCTGAAAAGGATATCCATCTCTATATCAATTCACCTGGTGGTTCAGTAACAGCAGGTATGGGCATATTTGATACTATGCAATACATCAAGCCTGAAGTAAGTACGATTTGCATGGGTATGGCCGCAAGTATGGGCTCACTACTACTTACAGCAGGTGCAAAAGGCAAACGTTTTGCACTTCCAAATGCGGAAGTGATGATTCACCAGCCGCTTGGTGGCATTAGTGGTCAAGCTACAGATATTAAAATCCACGCGGATTGGATACTTAAAACGAAGCAAAAGCTGAATCAAATCTATGTAGATCGTACTGGTCAAACATACGAGAAGATTGATCGTGATACAGATCGTGATAACTTCATGAGTGCACAAGAAGCATTGGATTATGGCTTGATAGATAAGGTGATTACTTCACCGATACTGTAATGTTGGAATGAAGGGGTGAAATGATGTTTAAGTTTAATGATGAGAAAGCTCAATTGAAATGTTCTTTCTGTGGTAAATCGCAAGAGCAGGTACGTAAGTTAGTAGCCGGCCCTAGCGTTTATATATGTGATGAATGTATTGATCTTTGTTCTGAAATCGTAGAGGAAGAGCTAGGACAAGAAGAAGAAGTGGATCTGAAGAGTATTCCAAAACCAATGGAAATTCGTTCGACACTTGATTCTTATGTTATTGGCCAAGATTTTGCCAAAAAATCACTATCTGTAGCAGTTTATAATCACTATAAACGTATTAATACAGGTAGCAAAATCGAGGATGTTGAATTGCAAAAGAGTAATATTTTGCTACTAGGACCTACTGGTTCTGGTAAAACATTACTAGCGCAAACAATGGCTCGTATTTTGAATGTACCATTTGCTATTGCCGATGCTACATCTCTAACAGAGGCTGGTTATGTTGGTGAGGATGTTGAGAACATTCTATTAAAATTAATCCAAGCTGCTGATTATGATGTAGAAAAAGCTGAGCGCGGTATTATTTATATCGATGAGATCGATAAAGTAGCTCGTAAATCTGAAAATCCATCCATTACACGTGATGTGTCTGGTGAAGGTGTTCAGCAAGCGTTGCTTAAAATTCTTGAAGGTACAGTAGCTTCTGTTCCTCCACAAGGTGGACGTAAACATCCACATCAAGAATTTATTCAAATTGATACGACTAACATACTATTTATATGTGGTGGTGCATTTGACGGTCTTGAATCAATCATTAAACGTAGAATTGGTAAAAAGGTAATCGGTTTTAATTCTACTGGAGAAGTTCAGAAAGATCTAAAACCAGGGGAATACTTATCAATGGTATTACCAGAAGATCTATTGAAATTCGGGTTAATTCCTGAATTCGTTGGTCGTCTACCTGTTATTTCTACTCTAGAGCCTCTTGATGAGCCTGCACTAGTACGTATTCTTTCTGAACCGAAAAATGCGCTAGTGAAGCAATATCAAAAATTGCTTGAACTTGACAATGTTAAGCTAGAATTCCAAGCTGATGCACTTGATGCAATTGCGAAAGAAGCAATTAAACGTAATACAGGTGCTCGTGGTCTTCGTGCGATTATTGAAGGGATCATGCTTGATTTGATGTATGAAGTGCCATCTCGTGAAGATGTGACAACTTGTGTAATAACTGAAGATACAGTAACGAGTAAAATTGTTCCTGAACTTGCCCCTGCTGAGAAGAAGGATAGCAAGAAGGAAGAGAGTGCTTAACGTTACTTGAATACAGACAAAGAAGGAACCACCTCATGCTTTGAAAATTCAGAGCAAGGGGTGGACTTTGCCGTTCATGGGAGAGATAACTATGTACTTACGTCAGAACACCGTACCTGTCAAAGTTGGTAATCTAACGATTGGTGGAAGTAATGAGGTTCTTATTCAAAGTATGTGTACAACCAAGACAGCTAATGTTGATGCTACTGTTGCAGAAATATTGCGCCTTGAGGAAGCTGGATGTCAATTAGTTCGCGTTACCGTTAACAATATGGAAGCGGCTGATGCGATCAAGGAAATTAAGAAACGAATTAATATTCCTTTAGTTGCCGATATACATTTTGATTATCGTCTTGCTTTACGTGCTATTGAAAATGGGATTGATAAAGTTCGTATTAATCCAGGTAATATAGGTCGTCGTGAAAAAGTAGAGGCAGTTGTTGCTGCTTGTAAAGAAAAGGGTATTCCTATTCGAATAGGTGTTAATGCTGGATCACTAGAAAACCACTTGCTAGAGAAGTATGGATATCCAACTCCTGAAGCTATGGTGGAAAGTGCGATGTATCACATTGGTATTCTAGAAGAATTAGACTTCCATGATATTATAGTATCTTTGAAAGCATCAGATGTTCCAATGGCGATTCAAGCCTATTCTATGGCTGCCGAAGTTATCAAATATCCACTTCACCTTGGTATTACCGAGGCTGGCACATTGAATGCTGGTACGATCAAAAGTTCTGCAGGTATTGGTGCGTTATTAGCGCTAGGTATTGGTAATACATTACGTATTAGCTTATCAGCAGACCCTGTAGAAGAAGTTAAAGTTGCACGTGAGCTTTTGAAAACTTTCGGTTTGATCACGAATGCAGCAACTCTAGTATCTTGTCCTACATGTGGTCGACTTGATATTGATCTGTTCTCTGTTGCCAATGAGGTAGAAGAGTATATTTCTAAGATCAAAGTACCGATCAAAGTATCTGTACTAGGTTGTGCTGTAAATGGTCCTGGTGAGGCTCGTGAGGCTGATATCGGCATTGCAGGTGCCCGTGGTGAAGGTATGTTGTTCCGTTACGGAGAAATGATTCGTAAAGTTCCTGAAGCAGAATTGCTTTCAGAACTGAAGAAGGAAATAGATGAAATTGTACGTGTGTTTGAAGAGACCGGAGAAATTCCTGGTCGAAAAGCACATGTTAAGCACTAATACTAAGTAATCCTAACATCATTCTGGTGTTAGGATTTTTTTGTTGAATGATTTAAATGAAATAGTTCTAAAAGATGTGTTAAGTGGAATAATATGGTACATTGTATAAGTGTAGCTTGAAAGACAGGTCTTGAATAATGCAATCATAGGAAGTGTTTAATAAATATATGATCACTAGAAAGGGGATACATGATGAGTTTTGGATTATCGATATTGTGGTATTTGATAGCATATGTCGTAGTAACTCTTATTGGTATATTACATACTTGCTTCAATGGATATGTACTCAAGATGGATAAAGATAATACAAAACCGATCAAATCAATGTACGATATTAAGTCTTATGCTGCAACGGTAAAGTATCATGCACTTTATAATATCATTTTGTGGCCGATTGCTGCTTATTATTACTTCATTAAAGTACAACCAGATAATCTATGGTTTGAGGCTCTAATTATCGGATTATCATGGATGATACTTACAATCATCATTGATCTAATTGGATGGGTTCTTATTCGTCATCCTTGGGCGATGACATGGAAAGAAATGTATGTCGATTATCAACCATGGATAACTTTAATTTATGTAGCAATTTTCGTGAGCGCATTTGTGGGCGCTTGGTTCGTTTGAAGCAAGGAAATAATAAATCTAAACTAGACTAATCAACATTACATATTTGAGATTCATTAAAAGAGCGCTACTTAGTTGCATTAAAATGCAAAAATAAGTAGCGTTTTTTTCTGTTTTCTGTTGTATCACTTTCCCACTAGTGGAGAGAACTATTCACACCTACAGTAGCGGAGAGAACTAATCACTAGTGAAAAAGCGATAGCGGTCGTTTTTGTCCTCGGATTTATACCGCTAATATTTAATCCGATAAATCCGAGGACAACGGCGATTGGAACAGTGATTAGTTCTCGGAGCCTCTCCGATTGGAACAGTGATTAGTTCTCGGAGCCTCTCCGATTGGAACAGTAATTGGTTCACGGAGCGGTCTCCGATTATTTCTCTCCCTGACCAAGATTATTCCATCTACTAGAGGGTAATACTATAGAATACGAGATAAATTGTTTGCAAGCAGAGGTCGTTCAAAAAGTAAGCTTTTTGATCATACACAAAATGCAATATTAAAAGGAGTGGAGTTAAGTAATGAATATGAGCGTAATGTTAATGATTATTCAAGTGTTTTTTGCTGTCGTAATCGGATTATATTTCTTCAATCTACTACGTAATCAGAAGATGAACAAAGTTGCAGTAGATAAGGAATCACGTAAGGAAATGGACAAACTACGCAAGCTTCGTTCGATTTCGTTAACGAAGCCATTAGCGGAGAAAACAAGACCGCAATCGTTGCATGATATCGTTGGACAAAAAGACGGTCTAAAGGCGCTTAAGGCTGCACTATGCAGTGCTAATCCACAACATGTCATCATCTATGGTCCTCCAGGAGTAGGTAAGACAGCTGCTGCGAGGGTAGTACTTGAAGAAGCGAAGCGTAATCCTTCCTCTCCATTTCTGCCGAGTGCCAAATTTACAGAAATAGATGCTACGACAGCACGTTTTGACGAAAGAGGTATCGCTGATCCTTTAATCGGTTCAGTCCATGATCCAATCTACCAAGGGGCTGGCGCGATGGGTGTAGCTGGTATTCCACAGCCCAAAGCTGGAGCAGTAACAAAGGCACATGGTGGAATTCTATTTATTGATGAAATAGGTGAATTACATCCTGTCCAGATGAATAAGTTATTAAAGGTACTAGAGGATCGTAAAGTTTTTCTTGAAAGTGCATACTACAATTCAGAAGATAGTCATATTCCTAGCTATATCCATGATATATTTCAAAATGGTTTACCCGCAGATTTCCGCTTAGTTGGAGCGACAACTCGTTCACCACATGAAATTCCGCCTGCAATCCGGTCAAGGTGTATGGAAGTGTATTTCCGTCCTTTATTAGCCGATGAAGTAGCGGAAGTGGCAGAGAATGCGGTCGTTAAAATTGGTTTTCCACCTTGTCCTGAAGCTATCAATGTGGTAAAGCAGTATGCAACAAATGGCCGGGAAGCAGTCAATATTATTCAACTTTCAGCTGGTCTAGCTTTATCTGAGAAGAGAGACAAGATTACGGCAATGGATATTGAATGGGTAGTTAATAGTAGTCAGATTCCACCAAGGCCAGAACGAAAAGTTCCACAAGTTCCGCAAATCGGATTTGTAAATGGGTTAGCCGTATATGGCCCGAGTATGGGCGCACTGCTTGAAATTGAAGTAAGTGCTATCCCAGTTGCTAAGGGAAAAGGTCAATATATTATTACAGGTGTTGTTGATGAAGAAGAACTTGGCGGTGGCTCTCGAACATTGCGCAGAAAAAGTATGGCTAAAGGTTCGATTGAAAATGTACTAACAGTACTTCGATTAAAAGGTTTGAATCCTCAAGACTATGACCTGCATATCAATTTCCCTGGTGGCTCACCTGTAGATGGACCGTCAGCTGGTATTGCAATGGCTACGGCAATTACGTCGGCGATATTGAATGTGCCGATTGATAATCGTCTTGCAATGACGGGTGAAATTGGAATACATGGTAACGTGAAACCGGTGGGTGGTGTACTAGCTAAAGTGGAAGCAGCCTTCCAAGCTGGAGCAGTTCGTGTTATTATTCCTAGAGAAAACTGGCAAGAAATATTTGCTGATCTGAATGGGCTGCAAGTTATTCCGGTTTCGAGAATTGAAGAGGTGCTCACTCACGTATTTCCAGAATTGGCAAAATGGAATGATGAAGATCAAACTGAGCAATGGAAGTTGAATTTATTCAGCTCACCAACATATCCATATTTGCAGGCTGAATCATATGAGTGATAAGATGTTAGAGAATATATAGAATGGAGGTGCTGGAATGGGTTCTAGCAAAATAAAAACACGCCGAATTCCTTTGCTCCCTCTTAGGGGCTTGCTTGTCTATCCCAGCATGGTGCTCCACTTAGATGTGGGAAGGGATAAATCTATCCGCGCGCTTGAAAAGGCGATGCTTGATGATCAAAATATTTTACTAGTATCGCAAGCTGAGGTAAACATTGAGAACCCGCTTGAAGAAGATATTTTCAGAATAGGTACAATCGCGAAAGTGAAGCAAATGCTTAAACTTCCTAATGGAACGATCCGAGTGTTAGCTGAAGGGATCGTTCGTGCCGAAATTCAAGACTATCTTGAAAATGAGCAATATTACGAAGTAATCGTTAAGGAACTTCCCGAGCCAACAGAGCATTCTCCACAAGTAGATGCTTTAATGCGTTCAGTGCTTAGCCAATTCGAGAACTATGTTTCACTTTCTAAGAAAGTGACTCCTGAAACGTATGCAGCAGTATCTGATATTGAGGAAGCTGGTCGTCTCGCAGATGTAATCACAAGTCATCTTGCTTTGAAAATTAAAGAGAAGCAACTAATTCTTGAAACGACAGATGTTGAGAAGCGCCTTGAGGCATTACTTGACCTTCTTAACAATGAACGCGAAGTGCTTGAGATGGAACGCCAGATCAATCAGCGTGTGAAAAAGCAGATGGAAAAAACGCAGAAGGAATACTATTTACGTGAACAGATGAAGGCGATTCAGAAAGAATTAGGCGAGAAGGAAGGTCGTCTTGGTGAAGTTGAAGAACTACGGAATCAGTTAGAAGAAGCTGGATTACCTGAAGCTGTAGCCGAGAAAGTTAATAAAGAAATTGATCGACTTGAGAAAATGCCACAATCTTCAGCGGAAGGTGGAATTATTCGTAATTATATCGATTGGCTTCTTGCTTTGCCATGGCACCAATTAACGGATGATGATCTTGATATTGTAAATGCCGAGCAAATTTTGAATGATGATCACTACGGACTTGAAAAGCCGAAAGAACGTGTACTCGAGTATTTAGCTGTACAAAAGTTAGTCAAGAAGCTAAAAGGTCCAATTCTATGTCTAGTAGGACCTCCTGGGGTTGGTAAAACATCGCTTGCAAAATCTATTGCAAAGTCACTCGGTCGTAAATTCGTACGTATTTCGCTAGGTGGCGTTCGGGATGAAGCGGAAATTCGTGGGCATCGTCGTACATATGTTGGTGCAATGCCAGGTCGTATTATGCAAGGAATGAAGTCAGCAGGCTCGAAGAATCCAGTATTCCTACTTGATGAAATTGACAAGATGGCTTCTGATTTCCGCGGAGACCCCTCTTCAGCTTTACTTGAGGTGTTAGATCCTGAACAGAACAGTACATTCAGTGATCATTTTGTAGAAGTTCCATTTGATCTGTCATCTGTTATGTTTGTTACCACTGCTAACTCCTTGCAAACCATTCCGCGCCCATTACTTGATCGTATGGAGATTTTGCAAGTGCCTGGCTATACCGAGCTGGAAAAGTTAGAGATTGCTAAGCGTTATCTTTTCCGTAAGCAACGTGCCGATCATGGACTGAATGAGGAGCAACTTACGATTGATGATGAATCAATTAGCTTTATTATTCGAGAGTATACTCGAGAAGCGGGTGTGCGTAATCTAGAACAACAGATTGCAGCGTTATCTCGTAAGGCGGCGAAAGCTTTTGTATCCGATGAACAGTTGCAATCGATTCATATCGATCGTGATCAAGTGAAGAAATGGCTTGGACAACCGAGGTTCCGATATGGTATGGTTGATGCTCGCAATCAGATAGGAGCCGTTACAGGGCTAGCTTGGACAGAAGTTGGTGGCGATACACTTGTTATCGAAGTTTCAACTATGCCTGGAAGTGGTAAGCTTAATCTAACTGGTAAGCTTGGTGATGTCATGAAGGAATCTGCGCAAGCAGCATTCAGTTACATTAGAGCTCATGCTGATGAACTTGGAGTAACTCCAGATTTTCATGAAAAGTTAGATATTCATATTCATATCCCGGAGGGCGCTATTCCGAAAGATGGGCCTTCAGCAGGGATCACAATGGCAACAGCACTTATTTCGGCACTTAGTGGTCGATATGTATCCAAAGAAGTTGCAATGACAGGGGAAATAACATTAAGGGGTAGAGTATTGCCAATCGGTGGTTTGAAAGAGAAATCTTTAGCTGCGCATCGAGCTGGTATTAAAAAGGTACTATTGCCATTCGATAATACAAGAGATCTTGATGATATTCCTGAAAGTATTAAACAAGAGATGGAGTTTGTTCCTGTCGCTCATCTGGATGAAGTGCTCGCACATGCTTTAGTAGCAAAAGAGAATGAGGAGCAATAACATGATAAAAATAAAAGATACTCAATTTATAATTAGTGCCGTACGTCCTGATCAATACCCTGCAGATGGCTTGCCAGAAATTGCTCTGGCAGGTCGTTCTAATGTGGGCAAATCATCGTTAATTAATAAGATGATTATGCGAAAAAACTTAGCTCGTACGAGTTCGCAGCCTGGTAAGACACAACAATTGAACTATTATCGTGTGAATGAAGATATTTATCTCGTTGACTTTCCTGGATATGGTTATGCGAAAGTATCTAAAAAGCAACGTGAAGAATTTGGCGTTATGATCGAAAGATATTTGCAATCTCGTGATCCACTAGTATTGCAACTACTAGTGATAGATATTCGTCATGAACCTTCCAAAGATGACCAATTAATGTATCAATGGCTGAATCATTATGAAATACCTACATGCATCGTCGCGACGAAAGCAGATAAAATTCCTCGTTCCAAATGGGACAAGCATTTGAAAATGATTAAAACGACGTTAGGTGCTAGTTCAAAGGATAGAGTTGTACTATTTTCTTCTGATACAGGACTTGGCCGTGATGAACTATGGGGTCATATTTTGCAAGCGATTGAAGATGCTGGAATGTCTCTACCAAATGAAGACGGTGCAGTAGAGCAAGTGGAAGCGAAGGTTTCACCACAATTAGACGAAGCTACTCCAGAACAACTATAAATCAGTCATATCCTTTTCATAATTTATGAGCAAAATTAAGTCTTTCGGTAAACAGGGTAGGATACACGAGAACTTGTTAATAATTAGTAAGCATTATGAATAAATGTTCAAGATCTTTTACGATAACTCCGATATTTCGTGAAATATGATGGAATTTCAAGCATGGAGAGCAGGAATATAGAACGCAAATCTCGTATAATATAACATATAAGTATGTATTCGGCCTTTCTGAGTTCTAAGATTTTCTTTATCTGCTTGGAAAGCGAAGAATCGAGGAGATTTTTATGGCTAAGCGGATAGCCACGGAGTATGTTAAAGCAAGATTTGAGTTAAGTAGTTCTGAATTAGCGACGTTTATTGTTTTTATGGAGGAGCAACAATTGCGCCTTCAGGTGCTCATTCTTGAGAATGGTAACCAATCGCTTATACTAGAGGATATAGCTGGACATGAATCTATTCGAATGACGTTTGAACGTCATTATGATGAATATAAGTGTGAACTTACATGCCGAATTGTCGAACTAAAGCTGACTAATGCAATGCGAAAAGCGGTATCCGCATTCCGTGGCAATGCGATTGTCAATCGAATTTATAGTCATTATACAATGGTATATCATTATAAGAATGGTGGTGTTCACCGTATCGTTGAAAAGAATGATAAAGGTGAGCGAACGATTTTTGAGAAAAAGAATACGGTTCAGAAACTACAACGTGTATTTGATAGTCACTTAATTGAAAAAGAGATTAAGAATGTTCATCAAATGATTGATGAATCGCTAGATCTTCGAAATCATGCAAGCGACGTTCTAGAGTTGAATAAAATTGATGAGCAATTGAAGGCATTGACATTCAAGCTCTTCACGTTGGAAGCGAATTGAACTTAGTACGATCAAAACGAGCAGGTTACTCCCTGTTCGTTTTTTTGTTGTTTAAATGTACAGACTTCAGTTATCGGTATTTTCGAAGATGAGATCAGGAAAAATTCACTAAATTACAATGATATAAGTAGCAAAAGTTAGCTATCTTGAGTAAATTAAAGAGAGTCTTAGGTTATTGGAAAATTTTACAGAGATTTCATAAAAAAACTATTGCATTTAACTGAATTAGATGTTATTTTTAATCTCGTTGAAAACAAATTGGTTGTTCAAAATTAGGAACCAGGATTCACTCAGGACATGGTAATGTTACGAGAGATTATACCCTCGAGAAGTGAATGACGTAGGTCCTAGCGGATGAAATTATTAAACATTTTATTGCTAGGAAGGGGGAACCGAAGGATGGAATATTCTACTTTCGGAAGACACGTTGCTGTTGATGCATGGGGTGTTGATTTTGATTTGCTAAACAGTGCGGAGGTACTACAATCTCACATGGTTGAGGCAGCGGATGCTTGTGGAGCTACAGTGCTATCTGTTCAGTCAAAACAATTTGAGCCTCAAGGTGCAACGGTACTTGTACTGTTGTCAGAGAGTCATCTCTCGATTCATACGTATCCTGAAAGAGGATTTGCTGCACTGGATTGTTATACTTGTGGTGAAACAGTAGATCCACAAGTAGCTATCGATTATATGTTGTCAGTGCTTAAGCCACAAACCACACACGCTAAGAAACTAGTTCGTGGTATGGGTGAGCTTCAAATCGTTGAACCTGAATTAAAACAAATCGAGTTAGTATAAGAATGTAGATATATAGTGCCGTGGATGAAAGTCCATGGCCTTTTTTCATGGAGCGATTGTGATCACGATAATATGCTGTCGTAGTGCATCCGACGGCGAAGATGACATACATCGCTTTCGCAAGTAGCCATGTACCAACAACGTACATTCCGCGCTTCGCAACACTTGCTTCATGTCATCTTCTTGTTGGTGCTGACAACCGCTCTACTCCGAAGAGAACCCTCGTCAGTAGGCTCCTAGTGAACCTTCTGCATGAATGTTCACAGAAGCGCTAGTGGGTAGTTCAGGGTGATTTTCATTTTATTAACCTCATTTGAGAAGAAAAGGTATAATACTTTCTTATAATTCGAATAATAGTCAAATGTAGAGATAATTGCGAAATAGTATTATGATATAATTATTATAAATTAACAGATAGAAACTTCGGAAAGGGGATCACCATGCATATTATTGTTGTCGGCTTAAACTATCGTACTGCTCCTGTCGAAGTTAGAGAACGTTTCGCATTGGCTGAAGAACAACTAACAGAAGCACTTTTAAAGTTGAAAAGTACAACGAGTATTATGGAATGTGTGATCGTCGCAACCTGTAATCGTACTGAGATTTATGCGATCGTTGATCGTGCACAGATTTGCGGTCATTATGTAAGACTATTTATGGAACAATGGTTTGGACTGCCGCGTGAACAGTTTACAAACAGTTTATATATGTATGAGGATCATGAAGCGATTGAGCATTTGTTCAAAGTTTCAAGTGGTCTTGATTCGATGATTATCGGTGAAACGCAAATACTTGGACAAGTGAAGCAAGCATTTCTTGAAGCACAACAGCTAAAAACAACGGGTACTGTGTTTAATATGCTGTTCAAACAGGCGATTACGCTAGCAAAACGTGCTCATTCTGAAACTAGAATTGGTGATTTAGCTGTATCTGTTAGTTATGCTGCGGTAGAACTTGGAAAACATATTTTCGGGAATTTTTCTAACAAGCGAGTGATGATTTTTGGAGCTGGCGAAACTGGAGAATTAACTGCGAAACATTTGCATGCCAATGGCGCATCTCAGATTAATGTCGTTAATCGTACATTAGAGAAAGCTAAGCAAGTTGCTGCTCAATTCGATGGTGTTGCTTATAACTTTGAACAAGCGAATGAACACATGCAACATGTCGACATCATGATTAGTTCAACTGCAGCTAAGCAGTTTGTGCTTACGTTTGAAGATGTACAAGCTATTATGGCTAAACGTCGGTCTAGACCCCTATTTATGATTGATATCGCTGTACCACGAGATTTTGATCCGAGAATTGCAACAATCGATAATGTCTTTCTATACGATATAGATGATTTACATGGCATAGTAGAAAGTAATCTTGCACAACGGAATCAAGAAGCTACTAAAATTAATGTTATGATTCAAGAAGAGATTACTGTGTTTGATAACTGGTACAAAACATTAGGTGTTGTTCCGCTTATTCGTGGCTTACAAACAAAAGCTGCCAATGTGCATGAGGAAACAATGGCAAGCTTGTCTAATAAGTTACCTAATCTTTCTGAACAAGAGTTGAAAGTCATTCGTAAGTTAACGAAAAGTATGGTCAATCAAATGATTCAAGATCCAGTACTCCGTGTGAAAGAATTAGCAGGAAGTAAAAAAGCGGATGAAGCTATGGATCTATTCGTACAGTTATTTGATTTGAAAGAGCAATTACACGAGCTAGAAAAAGCAGAGAAGAAGGTTCAAGAGCCAGCTATACAAGATCGCTCACAATTTGTCCGTTCTGCTAAAAAACTAGCTGCGTTTGTACGCTCATAATATCGGTATAATGCCCTATCGTTTCGAAGAATACAAAGAAGTAGAACACAGGGTGGTGCAGTGATGAATATGGATTTATGGATATATGATATTTTTGTATATATCTACGCCCTGAGTCTGTTGTTTTATTTTTCTGATTTTGTTTCTGAGAATCGGAAAGCAAAGCAACTAGGCACAGGGCTACTTGTTTTTGTATGGTTAATTTCAGGCGCGTTTTTAATCTTTCGATTACTAACAGAGTTAAGCATGCCGGTGTTTCATTTTACTACCTTTGATGTATTGCAATTATTCTCATGGATATTAATTACAGCATCATTTATTATTGGTAGGTATTATAAAATCGACTTGATCGTCTTTTTTGTCAATGTTATTGGATTTTCTATCTTTGCCCTCAATATATATAGTTCGCCGAAAGAAGGGCGATCACTTGAGTTATGGCAAGCTACACGCGAACTTCTTTATGTACATATTAGTCTTGTTATAAGTGCCTATGCAGTTTTGACCATTGGTGCATTGTTATCAATGATGTACCTCATCGTACATTATAGTTTGAAACGTAAGAAATGGACAAAATGGTTGCGTAGATTCCCTAGTCTGGAAGTTATGGATCGCTCTATTGAAAGAATAGTTATTATCGGAGTCCCATTATTAATTATGTCATTGGCAATAGCTACGATTTCACTAGTAGTGGAAGGCAGGGCATACTTACTGTTAGATATTCAGATTGTAACTTCACTTGTTGCGCTCGGTATTTATGGTTACTTCATTTATCAGCGTTCGGTGAATCAACGTTCTGGACAGATGATAGCCAAGCTATATTTGCTAGCGTACGCATTTCAACTTATTAATATGTTCTCGACTGAATTGTCGGCATTCCACTAAATGTGCAGGAGGAGGCGAGTATGGAACAAAACTCTCTGTACTATCCAATGATGGTGAATTTACAATTTCATAAATGTCTCGTTGTTGGCGGAGGTGTTATCGCCACACGTAAAGTGGCTGGACTTCTTGCAGGAAATGCATCATCAATTACAATTGTTGCACCACATATTAATGAACAATTACAAGAGTTAATACATCTGAATGAATCGTTATCTTGGATTCAGTCTACTTATAACGAAACACTGATGCAACATTTCACTATAGTCTTTGCAGCAACCGATGTTGTAGAACTGAATTGCACTATTACTGATGATGCTTTAAATATGGGCATACTAGTATGTAATGTCAGTGATGGTGAGCGAGGAAACTTTATAACTCCGGCGACTATTCGAGAAGGTCAACTTACATTAGCAATCTCAACATCAGGAAGTAGTCCTTCTTTAACGAAACATTTGAAGCGGCAGCTAGAGGTTCAATTTACAAAACCTTATGCATACGCCCTGCAATTAATGTCACGTCTTAGATTGGATATGGAGCGGGATGGTATCGAGTTAACGAGTAGTGCTCGAATAACAGAGCAGGCTTTACAAGAAGTGCTTCAAGTTATACCAGCGGATTATGAGATATGGTACAAAAATCTGTTACAGAACTATACGATGCAAGTGCATAATGAAGGTGAGGAATTAGCGATGGAAGCTAGAGTTATTAAAGTCGGTACACGTCAGAGTCAGTTGGCCTTAACGCAATCTGGACAAGTGATTAAGCAACTTGAAGAAATCTGTGAACGACATGGGTTACCTTATACATTTGAAATACATAAAATCATCACAAAAGGCGATCAAATTCTTGACGTTACGCTTTCAAAAGTTGGCGGTAAAGGATTGTTTGTCAAAGAAATCGAACAAGCTCTACTAGATGGAATAATCGATATGGCTATCCATAGTATGAAAGATATGCCGTATGAGCTGCCAGAGGGGCTTATTAATGGAGCTGTTCCTAAGCGTTTGTCACCCCAGGATTGTCTAGTTATGCGTGATGGAGATTCGTTTGCTGATTTACCACACGGTGCTAAAGTCGGTACGAGTAGTTTACGCCGAAGTAGTCAGTTGAAACATGTAAGACCTGACTTAGATCTACAATGGATACGAGGTAATATTGATTCACGTATTCGTAAATTAGAAACAGAGAACTTCGATGCGATTGTACTTGCAGCTGCAGGTTTAACACGAATGGGCTGGCAAGACAAAATCTCAACGTTACTTCCACTCGAGGTATGTGTACCTGCTGTCGGGCAAGGTGCACTAGGTGTTCAATGCCGTCAGCAAGATGATGGCGTTGTACAATTATTACAATTATTGAATGATGCAGATTCTGCATTAGCTGTTACAGCAGAACGTAGTTTTCTAGGAACACTTGAAGGTGGTTGTCAAGTGCCTTTAGGCGCTCATGCAACGATTGTTGAGCATTCAGTAGATGGAGCGATTCTGGAATTAACAGGTATTGTCGGTTCTCCAGATGGTAAAATATTGTTAAAAGAAACTCGTCGCGGTAAGGATGCTATACAGTTGGGAGCAGAAGTTGCCCAATTGCTGTTAGATGGCGGTGCACGAGAAATTTTAGCAGAAATTGAGGTTTAATTCGATGACTAAGGGGAAAGTATATTTGGTCGGAGCCGGGCCGGGAGACCCGAGACTCATTACCGTCCGCGGTATGCAATGTATTCAAGAATGTACAGCAATTGTATATGATCGCTTAGCAAGTCCGAGATTACTTAGATATGCACCCGATCATGTGAAGCGAGTGTATGTAGGTAAGTTGCCAGATCGACATACGATGAAGCAAGAAGAAATTAATCAATTATTAGTTGATCTTGCGCTCGAAGGACATACTGTGACGAGATTGAAGGGCGGCGACCCCACTATTTTCGGTCGCGTTGGGGAAGAAGCGGGATTGCTTCGCCAGCATAATATTCCTTACGAAATCATTCCAGGCATTACATCCGCTATTTCTGTTCCTGCATATGCTGGTATTCCGGTTACACACCGAGATCATGCTTCATCATTATCTATTATTACAGGGCATGAAAGCCCTGATAAATTAGATGTTTCAATATACTGGGATAAAGTTACGAATGCTACAGGAACGTTATTATTCCTTATGGGTGTTGCAAAAATTGATTATATTTCTAGTCAATTGATGAAGCATGGTCGAAGTTCCGATACACCAGTAGCGTTAGTACGATGGGGAACAACACCTGAACAAGAGACGATTGTAGGCACACTAGGTACTATTGCGGAGCAAGTAGTTACTACAGGGTTCAAATCTCCTGCTATCATCATCGTAGGTGATGTAGTAAAGCAACGTGAGCAATTGCAATGGTATGAGCAAATGCCGTTATTCGGTATGCGTATACTTGTTACTCGAGCTAGATCGCAAGCGAGTGAGTTTGCTTCTCTTATTGAGGATCTAGGTGGTGAACCTTGCGAATTCCCTGTTATCCATGTGAAGAAAAGCTCATTACCCGAACAGGTCGAAGCAATTGAACAGCATTTATTGCAGGCAGAACAATATGATTGGCTCGTATTTACAAGTGAAAACGGTGTTAATTATTTCTTCGATTGGTTGAAACAGTATAAAGTTGATATTAGGCGATTTAGTGGAGCGAAGATAGCAGCCGTTGGACCTAAGACTAGCGAAGCGCTGAATGAACGGGGTTTGATTGTTGATCATCAAGCTGCACGTTATGATGCGGAAGGATTAGTCGAGACTTTAGAACAGTTCGTTACAAAGGGACAAAGAATGTTACTTCCAAGAGGCGATCTTGCACGCTCCGTTCTACCTGTTCAGTTACGAATGAAAGGTATTATTGCTGATGAGATTAGCGTATACGAGACGAACGTAGCAGTGCAACAAGAACCCATTGTATTTGAATGGTTGAGAGAAAAGCATATACATGTCATTACTTTCACAAGTTCTTCTACTGTGAAAAATTTGATAAAAGTGTTGGAGCAAGGTGGAATTGACGATCCTATTGCTTTGCTTAAACAATATCCGCTTGCAAGTATAGGCCCTATTACATCAAATACGATTCGTGAATGTGGTCTTGAAGTTACGATAGAAGCAGAGGAAGCAACGATTGAATCGTTAACTGCCGCACTTATACAGTATCGTGGAATGCGCAACAATAATGGAGGCGAGTAAGATGACATTTCCAATAACAAGAAATCGTAGATTACGTCGTTCTACTGCATTACGTAGTATGGTACGAGAAAACAGACTGAATATAGAAGATCTTATCTATCCTATTTTTGTAACACATGGTCACAATGTTCGTGAAGAAATTCCATCTATGCCAGGTGTTTATCATTTATCGATGGATCAACTAAAGCTAGAAATTGAGGAAGTTGTGGCACTAGGGATTAAATCAGTGCTGGTGTTCGGCGTGCCGGGCTATAAAGATGCAGTTGGTAGTTCTGCTTATGATGACGAAGAAATTGTTCAGCAAGGTATTAAAGCGATTAAGACTTGGGCGCCCGAGCTTGTTGTTGTAGCAGATACATGTCTTTGCCAATTTACTGATCATGGTCATTGTGGTGTCGTTCATCTTGATCAAGCGACGCAAATAGCTACGATCGATAATGATCAGTCACTTCAATTACTAGTAAAAACTGCGGTATCACAAGCGAAAGCAGGAGCTGATATTATTGCTCCTTCAAATATGATGGATGGTTTTGTTGCTGCTATTCGTCAAGGACTTGATGAAGCGGGATACGAAGATATCGCGATTATGTCATACTCTGTTAAATATGCTTCAGCATTCTACGGTCCGTTCCGAGATGCAGCTCATTCGGCGCCACAATTTGGTGATCGTAAAACATATCAGATGGACCCTGCTAACGCAATGGAAGCATTGCGAGAAGCCGAAAGTGACGTTGCAGAAGGTGCTGACTTCCTGATGGTGAAGCCAGCACTAGCTTATCTTGATATTGTTCGTACATTACGGGATCAATTCGATCTACCGATTGTTGCTTACAATGTAAGTGCTGAATACTCCATGGTGAAAGCAGCATCGAGTAATGGCTGGGTTGATGAGAAAGCAATTGTATTGGAAAAGCTGCTAAGTATGAAGCGTGCGGGAGCATCTATCATCATTACTTATCATGCGAAAGATGTAGCCAAGTGGTTGAAGGAGGAATAGAAGCGATGGCTCAAAGAATAGATACTTTATCCAAAATAGCATTTGAACGTGCTAAAAAAGTTATCCCTGGTGGAGTGAATAGTCCAGTCCGTGCCTATAAATCTGTAGGTTTAACACCTGTATATGTTGAGCGAGGAGCAGGTAGTCGGATATATGATATAGACGGTAATAACTATATAGACTACATACTTTCTTGGGGACCACTAATTGCTGGTCATGCTCATCCAGAAGTTATTGAAGCTATTACATCGACAGCAGCCAAAGGGACGAGCTTTGGTGCTCCAACTGAAATCGAGACATTAATGGCTGAATTAGTATGTGAACGCGTCCCTTCTGTTGATATTGTACGTATGGTTAACTCTGGTACTGAAGCTACGATGAGTGCCATTCGCTTAGCACGTGGCTTTACGAACCGCACAAAGATTTTGAAATTCGAAGGTTCATATCATGGTCATGCTGATAGCTTGCTAATAAAAGCAGGCTCAGGCGTAGCAACTTTAGGTCTTCCAGACTCTCCTGGTGTACCTGAACAAGTAGCGGTGAATACAATAACAGTTCCTTACAACGATCTTGAGGGAGTGAAACTTGCATTCTCTCGTTATGGTGATGAACTTGCTTGTGTAATCGTTGAACCAATTGCCGGTAATATGGGGGTTGTACTACCACAGCCAGGCTTCCTTGAAGGCTTGCGTGAACTGACATCACAATATGGCAGTTTACTTATCTTCGATGAAGTTATGACAGGTTTCCGTGTGGGTTATCACTGTGCACAAGGACGCTTTGGAGTTACTCCAGACTTAACTTGCTTCGGTAAAGTTATAGGTGGTGGTTTGCCAGTCGGAGCATATGGTGGCCGTCGTGACATTATGGAACAAATTGCACCAAGTGGACCAATCTATCAAGCGGGTACACTATCAGGAAATCCACTTGCTATGGCAGCAGGTTACGCGACATTGAAATTAATGACTAAAGAAGCGTATGAGCAACTAGAAATTAAAGCGGCAACATTGCAGGCAGGATTCGAAGCTAATGCTGCTAAGCATAATATTCCATTAACGGTTAACCGAGTTGGTTCAATGGTATGCCCATTCTTCACGAATGAGCCCGTTATTAACTTCGAGTCGGCTAAATCGTCTAATCTTGAACATTTCAAAGCTTATTTTGCCGAGATGCTGAATCAAGGTGTAAGTGTACCACCTTCTCAATTTGAAGGATTGTTTTTATCTATTGTGCACACTGATGAAGATATTGCTCATACGATCGCTGCACATGAGATTGCACTATCAACTTTAGTAAAATAAATAAATATAATGAGGTAGTTCAAAACAGTCACTTGTGATCACGATGCGATAGCTTCGATCGAAGTTAATTCGACGTCGAAGATGCCATTCACTGCTAGCTGAGGCATAAGCTTTCGAAGTATGTTTCTTGCAGAAACATTGTAGGTGCTCGTGTACCAATTACGAACACTCTACTCCTCGCGTCACTAGCTTCATGGCATCTTCTTGATGCTGACAAGCAACTGTTTTGAACTTCTATTGAAAATGAGGTGAATGCTGTGTTTCATCAGCTTATAACTCGTCAAGGCTTAGATCTCGTATTGGACTGGAAACGGTTTGGAGAGATGTTAGACAACGAGCAAGCACATACACAGCCAAGGGCTGGTAGTCATCCGCATGAAGTGCGGCAGTGGCTACTAGCCCATTCCTTTTTTCCAACCAAGTGGCTGAATCAGATATTTTCTGTTGGTGGGATGAAGTGGAATGGCGATCAGTTACATTTGTTGGCATACAATGAAATTGATATTGCACGTGACGATGTGTATCGAAGTGCTAGGCAAAGGTTGAGCTCAGGTCAAGAAATGGTGCAAATGCTTTACGAGGACGACCATTGCTTAGTCGTTTATAAAATTGCTGGTATGCCAGTACATGGCTCGAGTAAAGGTCAGTTGAATACACTCGACGTTGCGGTAGCGGCATATATGCTTAACAAGAAAGATCCAATACTAGTTAGACATATCCATCGACTGGATGATGAGACATCAGGTCCTGTTCTGTATGCGAAACATCAACTCGCTCAACTGAAACTCGATGAGCAAATGCGTAACAAAGAAATTGACAGACAGTATATTGCAATTGTTCACGGTGAATTAACGCCCGAAGAAGGAACAGTGAATGCACCAATTGGAAAAGATAGACGTGAACCGAAGCGAAGAGTGGTTACATCTAGTGGAGATTCAGCAATAACACACTATAATGTTCTTTCGAAATACGCTCGTTATACTGAAGTTGCGTTGAAACTAGAGACGGGTAGAACACATCAAATCAGGGTCCATATGACGCATCTTGGTCATCCGTTAGTAGGAGATAAATTGTATGGTGGCGATACTAAATGGCTTATGCACCAAGCATTGCATGGGGCAAGTCTAACATTCATTCATCCCTTATCAGCTGAACAGGTATATGTACAAGCAACGATGCCATCATGGTATGCAGAAATAAAGCAACATATAACAAAAAGATAGTCATGCTAAAGCACCCTTCACCATATAGATAAATAGTGAAAGCTAGAATAAAACAAGCATTCATTATGTGAAGGGAGGCATTGAAATGTCTGAAGTAAATAATGGTTTGCGATTTGATATTTATGAACGAGTACATTTGCCAGACAATGTCGCGGGGATTGATGAACTTGAAGAAATTGAGCTTGTTCCACGCATTCAAGTGATAGAACAGGGCGATCAGGCAGTGTTGCAAGGTCAGCTTGTACTGAACGGAATTTATCGTGCGCAAGGAGCGGAGGACGAGCAAGTCGCATTAGAGCATTGGATTCCAGTAGAAATATCACTACCAATGAATCGGGTGTCCAGATTAGAAGAGATTACAGTAGATATCGACACATTTGATGTCGTGTTGTTATCTTCTCGGGCTCTCAATATTACAGGTATCCTTTCATTGCGCGGCATTACGCTTGAACATGAGGAAGAAGTCAGTGAATGGGAATCTGAAGTGTTCACCGTATCTCATGAACGTGGTGAAACGGAAGAAGAAGCAATTGATTGGAATATTGAAGTAACAGATGAAGAACTAAGTGAGCAGTCTGTTGAAGATGAGCAGCAGAGACAGTTTGCTCAAGAAGAAGCGACTGAGAGTGAACCCTATTATGCTAGTTATTTGCAGGAAGAGCAATCTGCTGAGCAAATTTTTGCTCAAACCCAAGAAGAGTTACGGACTGAGCAATATGAAGCCGTTGAAATTGATGAACAATTTGAAAGTGTTGAGAACGAAGAACAATATGAAAGTATAGAGCAAGAGCAAGAGCAAGAGCAAGAGCAAGAACAATCAGTCACATACACATATACAGAAGAAGATCTTGTGAGAGAAATAGAAGCACAACAATATACAGCAGATGCTTACGTAGAAGAGCCCGTCTATGTAGCTCGCGATATTGCGACAAGTCATTGGGGGCAATTTGTTAGCGAAGTACCAGCGGAACAAGTAAGAGAGCAGCAAGAGTATGAAGAGGTACAAGATTACGAAGAGTCAGAAGAAACAGTAGAGCATGTAGACTTTTCTGGTAGTCAGTTAGCAGAAGAAGTCAGTGAGGTAACTATTCAAGACCGCTCCGTTCATATCGCTTTAAATAGCAGTTCAAATCAGAATGAAACGTTAGGTATACGTTCTATTCTTACTTCTAGCTTGCGTGAACAAGCAGCTCATCAAGCCACTCTCTTACAACAAGAAACAGAGAGACAACAAGAAGAGGCCTCTAAGCCTCATATTGTCGAAGAGGAAATTGAATGGCAACATTTATTTTTAAGTAAACGTCCGGATCAGAACGAGTTTCGACGGATTCGTATGTGCATTGTGCAGAAAGAGGATACGTTAGAACAAATTGCTAGTCGTTATAGTATTAACCCGCGAGAGCTGTTAGTGCGCAATAATTTGCATGAGACAGCAATTTCAGAAGGACAATTATTATATCTACCTTAGTTAAATTAGACTAACGCGTTCGTATAGTTATTACAATTCAAGCAGTCCGATACCCCGTTTAATGGGGGTTGGGCTGCTTGTTTTTTTATAATCATACCATTGTTATTGTTACAATTAATAATAACAATGGTGAAAACTTCGACTTTTAAAGCATCAATCGACATGTTTTCCGTTTTTTCTCAAAAACTTAACAGATTTCTAACAACATATGATTAATTATCCGATATAGTTGTGAGAAAAGAATAACACGACGGGGGTATTTTCATTGGCTAAAAGATTATCGATTCGAACTCGCATCATTTTGCTGTTTGTAATTCCAACAGTAATGTATGCGGGGACGAGTGTGTATTTATTAGAGCAACAGAATTCAAATGTAAAAGAGTTGACTTCCTCTTTGTATGATACGACGGGTCAAGCTACCTCAATAATTCTAAATGCAGATCGCGATATGTATCAAGCGCTGACAGCTTACCAGTTCATTACATCAGGCGTATTAACTGATGATGAGGAATTAGTTCAGATGAATGTTTTTACAGAAAATATTGATCAAACAAATGAAAGGGTTGGACAAGCTCTAGAGATTTTCACAAAAAAAGAGCTTTTACAAACTTCTCACGAGGATACGACCTTAACGATTGAACAAAATTTATCTAATTTCCAGATCTCCTTCGATCAGTGGGTTAAGGATACGAATGATATTATACAATCAGGTGTTGTTGGTGAAGGGGTTATTAATAGCCCGCAAACATTAGTTACTTTTGAAGAGGGACGCGCCAGCTTGAATGAAGTTGGTGAAATTTTGGATACCTTCGCCAAAAGTAGTATTGAACACATTAATCAAAGCAAAAGTGATAACGCTCGAGCGATTTATTCAGGTATTTTAGGTGCAATTGTTTTTCTCGGTATAGCTGGTATCATAGTAATCAGAAAGATTATGAAAACGATACATAGAATCATCAAGGTTACTGGTCAGGTGGCATCAGGTGATTTGCGTCACGAGTCGCAAACTAAGTATGATAATGACGAGCTTGGTAAAATAACGGAATCCGTTGATACAATGATAGTTAAAATAAAAGGGTTAATTGGTACGATCTCCTCCAATACCAAATTTGTGCTAGATGCCTCAGTTGAACTGTCAGATAGTTCTAAGGAATCAGCGAAAGCGGCTGAGCATGTAACACTAAATATTCAAGAAATGAACCAGAATGTGGAAGTTCAAGCTAGAGCCAGTGAAGAGAATAGCCGAGCGATTGAAGAGATGGCGATAGGTATTCAACGAGTAGCTGAGAATTCAACTGCCATGGCGGATCATTCATCGCATACATCGCTTAATGCGGAACGTGGCAATGAGTTACTAATGAATCTTCAGCATCAAATTGTGAATATGATTACTTCGGTTGAAAACCTATCTGATACGGTACAGTCTTTAACACGTAAATCTGACCAAATCGGTGATATTGCGGAGAGTATTACAACTTTCGCTACTCAAACGAATCTGCTGTCCTTGAATGCTTCGATCGAGGCAGCGAGGGCGGGAGAGCACGGTAAAGGCTTTAATGTTGTAGCTAATGAAATTCGCAAGTTGGCATCGCAATCACTTGAATCTGCTGAAGGTATTAATCAGTTGATTCACGAGACGAGAGTAGAGATTACGAGTGTATCTGAATCAATGAATATGACCAAGCAAGAAGCTTCCGTAGGTTCGCGCATGATGGAGGAAGTGAATCAAAGCTTTGCTACAATAATGGAGTCTGTCGCACACGTTGTAACTCAAATTCATGAAACATCGGCGATTACAGAACAAATGTCGGCAAGCTCCGAAGAAATTTCTGCGACAATGGAACATTCCGCGGCAAGCTCGTCTCAAATTCTTATGAGATCTCAAACGGTTGCAGCTGCAACTGAAGAGCAATTAGCGATGATGCAGAACATAGCTGCTTCATCTGAACAGTTAAGATCGGTCGTAGATACATTGAATGAATCGGTATCCTATTTCAAAATCAAATAACGCAATCATTCTAAGAAATTGACTACAGACATATCTTAAGTTATTATATTGATATATGTGTAATAATGTTGATGAGGAATAATATACTTATGTTGCCTTCAGAGAGTAGAACTGTTCGCTGAAAGGTTCTGCAGGATAACAGGTATATGGGTCGCCTCTGAATTGCCTTGCTGAACATAGCGTAGCTATTATGTAGGTTAGGCCGGTCACAGCCGTTATCTGTTATGAGAGCCATGCTGCATTTTTGTAGTGTGGAATTAAGGTGGTACCACGGAAGCTAGCCTTTCGTCCTTTTGTAGGACGAAAGGCTTTTTTTGTTGCATAATTTTGGTAAAGCCCACGCTTTCGATGTAACTTTTCTTTACAGTGAAGTTAATTAGAGTAGCTTACGAAAAGTATTAGCCTATGCTTTCGAAGTAACTTTTCAGTACTATGAAGTTATTCAGAGAAGCTAATGAAAAGTTTTAGCCTATGCTTTCGAAGTAACTTTTCAGTACTATGAAGTTATTCAGAAAAGCTAATGA
>Ga0160453_100088_pt1 | contig 96041 bp, 86 predicted proteins | sample HID1971K_E6MG_FD_108228 | JGI IMG/M metagenome (GOLD analysis project Ga0160453, IMG submission 108228) | Enriched millipede-associated microbial communities from UW Madison campus, WI, USA - HID1971K_E6 MG | ecosystem: Host-associated > Arthropoda: Insects > Digestive system > Unclassified ...
CAGCAAGATCCCTAGATGACGCCAATACCCGTGACGGGATCAGTCACGGATTGACGGCGTCGGGCTCGCTGCTCAGGCAGCGAGGGCGAACGCGGACTGCTTCTTTTCGGCAGTTATATTTTCGCAGGGAGCGTTCACGAGATAACCCTGCATCCTCGGCCCGCTTCTCGCAGATTCGCAGGCGATGTCGAAACCGATCATCCCCGTGCCTCGTTCGAGGTGTTCCTTCTGACGAAGGGCCGTTGTCACACTATGGAGTTGCCAACTCGAGAACCGAAGTACCCGAGCACATCAGTCTACAACGGATGCCACCTCCCCGCCATTCCGCGGCACCACGTAGAGTCGGCGTCATGAGCGACGTCGTCATCACGGTCCGCGGAGAGCATGAGATCCGCATCGCCCCCGAGCGCGCCATCGCGCATCTCACGATCCGCGCCGAAGGCCCCGAGCGCGGCGCCGTCGTCGAGCGCATGGCCGCGCTCACCGAGCCGGTGCGCGACGACCTCGTCGCCCGCAAGACGGCGGGCACGGTGCCCGAGTGGACGAGTCAGCGCGTATCGGTGTGGTCAGAGCGGCCCTGGAACAACGAGGGCAAGCGCCTGGCGCCGGTGCACTACGCCAGCGTGGACTTCTCGGTCACCTTCACCGACTTCACCGTGCTGTCGTGGTGGGCGGGCGAGGTCGCCGAGCGTGAAGGTGTGCAGCTCGGATGGATCGAGTGGCTGCTCACCCCCGAGACCCGAGCGCAGACGGAGAAGGACGTCGCCACGCAGGCCGTGGGCGTCGCCGTGGCACGCGCGGAGGCGTACGCCGGCGCGCTGGGCCTCGCGAATGTCAGCGCACTGGAGATCGCCGACCTCGGGCTCCTCACGCGGCAGGACCAGTCCCCCGCACCCGCGCCGCGCATGATGATGGCGAAGGCGGCCTACGCCGCGGACGCCGGCGGGGCACCCGCGGTGCAACTGCAGCCCGAAGACATCGTGGTGTCGGCCGCGGTCGAGGCACGCTTCGTCGCCCGCTGACACGCGGACGCGGCATCCGATCTATTCGCCGAGGCGGTTGCGGCTGCGCATGGCGCGCTCGGCCTCGCGCTTGTCTTCGCGCTCGCGGATCGTCTGGCGCTTCTCGTACTCGCGCTTGCCCTTGGCGATCGCGATCTCGACCTTGGCGCGGCCGTCCGAGAAGTACAGCTTCAGCGGGATCAGCGTGTAGCCGCCCGCGGCGACAGCGTGCGAGAGCTTGATGATCTCGTCCTTGTGCAGCAGCAGCTTGCGGGTGCGCTTGGACGAGTGGTTCGTCCAGTGCCCCTGCGAGTACTCCGGGATGTGCACCGCGTCGAGGAACGCCTCACCGTTGTCGATGTACGCGTAGCCGTCTGACAGGTTGGCGCGTCCTTCGCGCAGCGACTTCACTTCGGTTCCGGTGAGCACGAGGCCCGCCTCGTACGTCTTCTCGATCGCGTACTCGTGGCGCGCGCGACGATTGGTCGCCACGACCTTCTCACCGCGTTCCCTGGGCATGGGTGTCTCCTCGCTGATGCCGCACCGGGTGCACGGCAGCCTGTCAGTCTAGCCGACTCAGGCGCGCAACCAGCGCCGGATGGCGAACCCGGCCGACAGCGCCGCCAGCGCCACGCCCACGAGGATCAGCACCGGAACCACGAGCCAGGCGTCGCCGAGGTCGATCCACGTCGTCACGAAGTCGACCCGGTTGCGCAGGTACCTGTCGACGCCGAAGTAGACGCCCGCGAGCACGGCACCGCTCGCCAGGAGCGATCCGAGCAGCGCGGCGAACACGCCTTCGAGGATGAACGGCGTCTGGATGAATCGATTGGATGCCCCGACCAGGCGCATGATGCCCAGCTCCCGCCTGCGCGCATACGCGGAGAGGCGGATGGTCGTGGCGATCAGCAGCACGGCCGCGATCAGCATCAGCGCGGCGATGCCCACCGCGATGTAGGTCGCGATCGTCAGCGCCGAGAACAGCGGATCGAGGTACTGCATCTGGTCCTTGACGTCCTCGACGCCCTGCATCCCGCTGAACGCCTCGATCAGCACATCGGACTGCGACGGGTCGACCAGAGTGATGCGGAAGGTCTCGTTGACCTGGTCAGGGGTGATGACGCTCGCGTTGTCTTCACCGGCCAGGTCGACGTACTCCTGGTACGCCTGTTCATGGTTGAGGAACACCATCTCGCGGATGAGCGGGGCGAGCGCGCTGCCCTCGAGCTTCGCCGTGACGTCCGCCACCTGCTCCGGCGTGGCCTCGCCGTTCACGCACGTCGCCGACGTGGAGATGTCCGTGCACATGTACACGGCGACCTGCGCGCGCTCGACCCAGAAGTCACGCATCGTCGCGATCTGCATCTGCATGAGGATCGCGGCACCGACGAACGTCAACGACACGAACGTCACGAGCACGACCGACACGACCATCGACAGGTTGCGGCGCAGGCCCGAGAAGGCCTCCGACAGGATCAGCCCGAGCCTCATGACGTCGGCCCCACTTCGTCTTCGCCGTCGGATTCGTCGCGCCCGAGTCCCAGCCGATCGGCCAGTCCGAGCTCCTCGACGTCGATCTCGGCCAGCTCGACCGGGATGGCCTGCGTCTGCGGCGCCGCCGGCGAGGGCGGAGTGGATGCCGCCTCCTCCGGCTCCTCATCGGCGGCGGCGTCCTCGGCAGCCGGCGGTGTGGCAGCCACCGCCGCGGAGGCAGACACGGCCGCCGTGCGGGGCTTCGGCGGAACGGGCGGCACCGGGGTGACGGCATCCACTTCGTCGTCGGGGACGTCGGTGGGATCGAGTCCGGCGGCCGCGGCGATCGCAGCCTCGCGCTGCACTTCGAGTACCGCGGTCAGGGCGGCGACGGCGGCGGCGCCGCGCTCGGGTTCGGGGGCGAGGCTCGGCAGGCCCGACGTGTCGCCGTAGCCGCCGTGGCGCTCGTCGCGCACCATCTCGCCATGGCGCAGCTCGATCACGCGGCGCTGCATCTGGTCGACGAAGCCCGCCTCATGCGTGGCCATGACGACCGTCGTGCCGCCGGCGTTGATGCGGGCGAGCAGCTGCATGATGTCGACGGAGGTGCCGGGGTCGAGGTTTCCGGTCGGCTCGTCGGCGAGGAGGATCTGGGGTCGGTTGGCCAGCGCGCGGGCGATCGCGACGCGCTGCTGCTCACCGCCGGACAGCTCGTGCGGAAACCTCTTCTCTTTGCCGGCGAGCCCCACCAGTGCCAGCACCTCGGGCACCGCCTGCTGGATGAACCCGCGCGATGAGCCGATCACCTGCAGCGTGAACGCCACATTCTGGAAGACGGTCTTGTTCTGCAGCAGTCGGAAGTCCTGGAAGACGGCGCCGATGTGCCGCCGGAAGTACGGCACCTTGCGGTTCGACAGCGTGCGAAGATCGCGGCCGAGGACGACCACCCTGCCCTCGGAGGGGGACTCTTCGCGGAGGATCATGCGCAGGCACGTCGACTTGCCGGACCCCGACGCGCCGACGAGGAACACGAACTCGCCGCGGAGCACCTCGAAGTCGACATCGGTCAGGGCGGGCTTCGCAGTGCCGCGATAGCGCTTCGTGACGTTCTCGAACCGGATCATGGCCTACCGAGCCTATGCGGATGCCCCCTCAAGGCGTCCAGCGACACTCACGGGTGCGGCATCCGCCCTTCGGCAGCTTCCGCAACCCGAATCCGCGGGCCGGCGTCGATCAGTCGTCGGCGTCCTTGCGCTTGCGCCAGCGGATGCCGGCCGAGATGAACCCGTCGAGGTCGCCGTCGAAGACGACCGCGGGGTTCCCGACCTCGTGGCCGGTGCGCAGGTCCTTCACGAGCTGCTGGCCGTAGAGGAAGTAGGAGCGCATCTGGTCGCCCCAGCTCGCGGTGATCACACCGGCGAGCTCCTTCTTCTTGGCGGCCTCCTCCTCACGCTGGAGGAGCATGAGGCGGGTCTGCAGCACGCGCATCGCGGCGGCGCGGTTCTGGATCTGCGACTTCTCGTTCTGCATCGAGACCACGATGCCCGTCGGAAGGTGCGTGATGCGCACCGCCGAGTCCGTCGTGTTCACCGACTGCCCGCCGGGGCCGGACGAGCGGAACACATCGACGCGGATGTCGTTCTCGGGCACATCGACCTCGACCGCCTCTTCCATGACGGGGATGACCTCGACGGCCGCAAAGCTCGTCTGGCGCTTGTCTGCCGAGCCGAAGGGGCTGATACGGGCCAGGCGGTGCGTCCCGGCCTCGACCGACAGCGTGCCGTACGCGTACGGTGCATCGACCTGGAACGTCGCCGACTTGATACCGGCGCCCTCGGCGTATGAGGTGTCCATGACCTTCACGGGGTACTTGTGACGCTCGGCCCAGCGCAGGTACATGCGCATCAGCATCTCGGCGAAGTCGGTGGCGTCGTCGCCGCCCGCACCCGAGCGGATCGTCACGACGGCCGATCGGTCGTCGTACTCGCCATCGAGGAGGGTCTGCACCTCGAGCTGACTGATGATGTCTTCGAGCTCTGCGATCTCGTGGCGGGCCTCTTCGGCGGAGTCCTCGTCGTCCATCTCGTTGGCGAGCTCGACGAGGACGTCGAGGTCGTCGAGGCGCTGCTCCACGTCGGTGACGCGCTTGAGGTCGGCCTGGCGATGGCTGAGGGCGCTGGTGACCTTCTGCGCCTTCTCGACGTCGTCCCACAGGTCGGGGGCGCCGGCCTCCTCACTGAGGCGGGCGATGTCGGCGGTGAGTGCCTCGACGTCGACCACGGCCTTGATGTCGGCGAACGTGGAGCGCAGGGCGTGGATGTCGGCGGAGGGATCGAAGTCGAGCATGACACTCCAGACTAACGTGGAAGCGATGAATGAACGCGCCGAGTCCCCCACCGCTCGCGACGTGCTGTGGCGGTTCGGGCCCATGGTCTACGGCCCTACCGTACTGTTCGCGCTCGGCGAGGGCGCGGTCATCCCGCTCGTGCCGGTCATCGCCGCGCAGCTCGGCGCCGACGTCGCCACCGCCGCGCTGGTCGCCTCGGCGCTCGTGATCGGCCAGCTGTGCGGCAATCTGCCTGCCGGCTGGGCGGTCGCCCGCATCGGCGAACGACTCACGATGGCGATCGCCGGCGTCATCTCGCTCGCCGGGATCGTCGGCATGGCGCTGGCGCCGTCCCTCGGCGTCTTCGCGATCGCGGTGTTCCTCATCGGATTCTGCGCGGCGGCCTTCGGTCTGGCACGCCACTCCTTCATGACGACGCGCGTGCCGCTGTCGTTCCGCGCCCGCGCGCTGTCTCTCCTGGGCGGCACGTTCCGCCTCGGCATGTTCGTCGGGCCGTTCATCGCCGCGGGGCTCCTGGCCGTGTTCGGGGACGAGCATGCGACGATCTGGTTCTTCGGCGGATGCCTCGTCGCCACGGTCCTCCTGGTGCTGCTCGGTCCGGACCCCGAGAAGCAGCTGCCGGCACCGGCGGCCTCCCGCGCCGATTCGGGTCTGACCGAAGACACCGGCGAGCCGGTGACCGGCTCCATTCCGACAGCGGAGCGCACCGGTGTGATCCGTACGATGTGGCGCTACCGACGCGTGCTCTCGACGCTCGGCCTGGCAGCGGCATCCCTCTCGGCGGTCCGATCCGCGCGGCAGGTCGTCCTGCCGCTGTGGGGCGTGTCGATCGGACTGGACGCGCAGACGATCGCCCTCGTCGTGGGAATCTCGGGCGCCATCGACTTCGCCCTGTTCTACGCGAGCGGTCAGGTGATGGACCGTTTCGGCCGGCTCTGGGCGGCGCTGCCCGCGATGATCCTCATGGGTGCCGGGTTCATCGCGCTGTCACTCACGCACGACCTGCCGCAGGCCGCGATGTGGTTCGCGATGTTCGCCGCCGTGCTCGGGGTCGGCAACGGCCTGTCCAGCGGCATCCTGCTCACTCTCGGCGCCGATGTCGCGCCCACGTCGGACCCGGCCGCCTTCCTCGGGTCGTGGCGCACCCTCACCGACGCCGGCGGCGCGATCGCGCCCCTCATCGTGTCGGGGCTCGCGGCCGTGGCCTCGCTCGCCATCGCGACGGGCGTCATGGGCGGGATCGGACTGCTCGGAGCCCTCGCGTTCATCCGCTGGGTGCCGCGGCACGTACCGCGCGCCAAGGCCTGACCCGACGGCCGCAGGCATCCCTGCCTTCGGATGTTCACTTGTGTTCAGTTCGATCGCCTGAACATCGAGCTCCTGACACGATTGCTCCCGTCCGCCGTCATCCCGGGCCGCGGACCGTGAGATTCGAGGAGGAATCCCTTGCCCAGGAAACGGACCACGCTGCTCGTCGCAGCCGCCGTCGGCGCCCTCTGTCTGGCGGGCGCCCCGGCGCCCGCACTCGCCGCCGACAGCCTGGCCGGCGAGGTGCACTACGCGAGCGACCTGGACTGGGTCTCGGCCGCCAACGGCTGGGGACCGGTCGAGCGCGACTACAGCAACGGCGCCCAGGCGGTGCCCGACACGACGCGGACGATCCAGTCGATCCGCGGGGTGCAGTACCCCAAGGGTCTCGGCACGCACGCTCCGGCCCGGGTCGTGTACGACGTCGCGCAGCAGTGCACCCAGCTGCTCGGCTACGTGGGCATCGATGACAGCCAGGCCGGCAAGGGTCGCGTCGACTTCGTCGTGAAGGTCGACGGCACCGAGAAGTTCCGCATGGCACGCAGTGGCATCGATCCTGCCGGGCGCCTCAACCTGGACCTGCGCGGTGCGCGCACGGTCGAGCTCATCGCCGAGACCGGCCCGGAAGGCAATGGCAACGATCACGCCGACTGGGCCGACCTGCGCATCAACTGTGCCGACGAGTACCTCGCGCAGCCCCTCACGGTGGCTGCGAACGACGTCGACCTGTCATTGCTGGCCGCCGGCTCGCCCGTCTCGGTCACCGTCGACGGCGCCAACCCGCAGACACCCGTGACCGTCGGGTTCGCGGGCACAGAGGTCATTGCGAACGCCGACGACACCGGCAGGGCGACGGCATCGTTCGTCGTGCCGGCGGGCACCCCCGCCGGCGAATACGCGATCACCGCGCGGGCCGAGTCGCTGTTCGGCGCGGTCGCGCAGGGTGAGATCGCCGCACACGTGGTCGCCGTCTCCGACACCGTGTACTTCGTCGACTGCTCGGCGACCGGCGACGGCGACGGGTCCGCTGCGGCACCGTTCACCTCGCTCGCCCAGCTCTCGGCGGTCCAGCCCTTCCAGCCCGGCCAGGGCGTGCGCTTCCGTCGCGGTGCGGAGTGCGTCGGCACGTTCGCCCCCACCGGGTCGGGCCTCGGCACCGCGCCGATCACCGTCTCGCCCTACGGCGACGGCGAGGCGGAGGCCACGATCAACGGGAACGGCGCGCTCGCCGGCATCCACCTGCTCAACGTCAGCAACTGGACCGTCGACGGTATGCACGTCATCAACCCGGGCACGCCCGACCAGCGACGTGTCGGCATCCTGTACGAAGTCAATGACGGCACCAAGCGCAGCGGTGTCGTGCTGACACGCAACCACGTCGAGAAGGTCGCCGGCTGGTCCGACAAGACGAGCCTCGGCAACGCGTTCTCGCGTTCGGCGGGCATCTCGGTGCTCGGCGACGGCATCGGCTGGTTCGACGGCATCACCGTCACCGACAACGTCGTCAACGACACCGCGGCGGGCGGCATCAAGCTCTCTGCACCCGATACCACCAGGCACTACAACGAGAACGTCTACATCGCTCGCAACGACATCCGCGAGGTGGGCGGCGACGGCATCGTGGTCCACAACTCCGACAAGCCAGTCATCGAGTACAACTCGGCGATCGACCTCGGACACGGCGAGTACCCGTTCCTCAAGGGCAACTTCGCCGGCATGTGGCCGTACAACTCGGTGGATCCGCTGTTCCAGTACAACGTGGTCGGCAACAGCGTCGGCTCGACGTACGATTCGACGGCCTGGGACTGCGACATGAAGATCAAGGGCAGCTGCACGTTCCAGTACAACTACTCGTACGGCAATGCCGGCGGGTTCTACCTGGACTGCATCTCGGGCTGCGGCACGGCTTCCACCACCGCGAACGCGGTCCTGCGCTACAACGTCTCGCAGGACGACTGCCGCCTCGGCGGCGCGAGTGGCGGTCCCGGTCTGCACCTCATCTACAACAACACGTTCTCGTGCCTCAACCGGCCCTTCGAGGACGACATGACCGCGCCGCGCGAAGTGAAGAACAACATCATCATCGCCCAGGGCGGCACGCTCAAGACGGCGAACGCGGTCTACGCGAGCAACGCGTACTTCGGAGGCATCCAGCCGCCCTCGACCGAGACCGGCGCGATCGTCGGCGACCCGCAGCTCATCGCGGCGGGTAGCGGGCAGCTCACTCGTGAGCTGCCCGGCTACCAGCTCGCTGTCGGGTCGCCGCTGGTGGGAGCCGGAACGCCGATCGTGGATGCCGGCGAACACGACTTCTTCGGCAACCCGATCCCCGCGACGCCGAACATCGGCGCCTACCAGGGTGCGGGCGTCGAGGTCGCGCCGCTGCCGTTGGCCGCGCTCGTCAACCAGACGGCGGTCGCGTCGTCGGCCAACCCGCGCAACGGAGCGGTCACCTCGGACTTCCGGGTGTTCTCGTCCGAGGCGCTGGCCGATGCCGGCCTCACCGTCGGCGAGAAGGCCATCGCGTTCGGCGCCGAGCTGGACTGGCACCCGACAGCCGTCGGCACCCCCGACGCGGTCAAGGTCGCCGGGCAGCAGGTGTCGCTGCAGGGCGAGGGCGACGAACTCATCGTCGCCGGGTTCTCGTCGGGCACCGCGTCTTCGGGCACCGCCACCGTGCACTACGTGGACGGCACCACCCAGCAGGTTCGACTCACGCTTCCGCTGTGGACTGATGCGTCGACGGATGCCGCCGACACCGTCCTGCTCGGCGGCGCGACGTCGTACCTCCAGCGCACGCGACCGTACAACGGCGGCACGATCGCGACGGTGGACGGGCCGGCTTCGGTGTTCGCGCAGCGGATCCCGCTGTCGGGCAAGCCGGTGCAGAGCGTGACCCTCCCCGAAGGCAGCCCGGTCACCGGCGAGGGCCTCAGCCTGGTCGCGATGGCGCTCGCCGGCACAGCGGTGCCGGCATCCATCCAGGCGGTCACCGAGTGTCGCGGACCCAACCCGTGGCTGCATGTCACCGTCACCAACGACGCCCGCGAGGAGATCTCGCTCTCGGTGGACTCGTCGCTCGGTCATGACACGAAGGCGAAGCTGAAGCCGGGCAAGGACGTGCGGTTCTCGTTCAAGCTGAAGAAGCAGCCGCTGGCCGACGGCGAGGCGACGGTGGTCGCCACGACCTCCACCGGCGCCCGCACCACCACGGTCGTGTCGTACGCCGGGGTGACCTGCCGCTGATCCTGGTCCGCAGGCGGGGGCGGCGCACACGCGTCGCCCCCGCCTGCGACGTCGTCGAGACTGCTTCGGGATGCCGCCGCCACGAGCACGCACGAAACGCACATGTCGAACATCTCCACGTTAGGGTGAGCCGATGATCGCCGAGCAGCGCCGCGAGCGCATCCTCCGCGAGATCGTCCTGCGCGGCCGCCTGGAGGTCGCGGACTTCGCCCGCCGCACCGAGCTGAGCGGCATGACGATCCGCAGGGATCTCGCCGTCCTCGCGGAGCGCGGGCTGATCCGGCGGGTGCACGGCGGCGCCGTGCTTCCAGAGACCGCCGACGCCCCGGTGACGGGCGCCCGCGGCATCGGTTCGCCAACCCGGCCGGTCGCGACGATCGGGCTGATCGTGCCGGATGCCGCGTACTACTTCCCGCCCGTCATCCGTGGCGTCGGCGAGGCCGCGCGCGGTGCCGGGATCCGCATCGTGCTGGGCACGACGAATTACGACCCGAGCGAGGAGATCCACCAACTGGCCCGGCTCGATGCCGGCGGGGTGGACGCCATCATGCTCGTCACCGCGCGCCCTGGCGTGGATGACGGCTCGGCGTGGCAGGCGATCGCCGACATCCGCACGCCTGTCGTGCTGGTGGAGCGCTCGGCCGACGGAGCGCCGACGAGGCTGCACGTCGACTCCGTGCGATCCGACCACGGCTTCGGCGCCGAGCTGGCCGTCGACCACCTGGCAGAACGCGGTCACCGCGGCGTCGGTCTGCTCCTGCGCGAGACGGCGACGGCACCGTGGGTGGCCGACGGGCACGCGCGCGCCACGCGACGACACGGCATGGTCGGCGCTCCGGTCGTGTTCGCGCCGTCGCTGCGCTGGGGCGACGGTTCGACGTCGGATGTGCTGCGCGCGTTCCTCGACGACTGCCTGGCCGCCGGCATCCACGCCGCCGTCGTGCTCCCCGACGATCTCGCCGTGAGCCTGCTCGGCATCGCGGAGGGGCGCGGGCTGCGTGTGCCGGAGGACTTCGCCATCGTCGCGTACGACGACGAGATCGCGTCCTTCGCCTCGGTGCCGCTCACCGCGATCGCGCCGCCGAAGCTCGCCGTCGGACGCCGGGCGCTCGAGGCGTGCCTGACACGCCTCGAGCAGGGCGACCTCGCGCCTTCGCAGCGTATCCAGCTCACGCCGACCCTCAACGTGCGCGAGTCCACCTGAGGTCACGCCCGCGGCGAGCACGGCATCCGGCTCCTCTCGCGCGGCGCATCACCACAGCATCGCGACGAGTTCGGCGAAGACGTCCTCCGGGTCGTGCTCGAGCCCACGCCGCGCAAACCACGTCGAGACGTTGACGACGTCGCGGTAGAGGAAGTCGAGGCCCTGCGGATTCGCGGCGACGTCGACGATCTGCGGCAGATCGATGACGACGATGTGGCCGTCGTGGTCGAGCAGGTTGTACGGCGACAGATCGCCGTGCGCGAACCCGGCGTGCGCGAATGCTCCGAGGATCGCGACGACCTGGTTGAACGCGTCGCGCAGCTCCTCGCCGTGCAGCCTGCTCTGCGCCAGCCGTGGCGCGGCGGTGCGACCGTCGCCCACGAACTCCATCAGCACCTCGGTGTCACTCACCTGCACCGGGTAGGGCACCGGCACCCCCGCGCGCCACGCGCGACAGAGGGCCTCGAACTCGCTCGCGGCCCAGTGCCCCGCTGCGACGGAACGGCCGTACGCGGTCTTGCGGTGCACGGCACGCGCATCGCGGGTGTTGCGCATCGACCGCCCCTCCTCGTACGCGCCGGAGCGATGGAAGTCGCTGTGCTGCGTGCTGCGGTACCGTTTGGCGGCCAACAGCACGCCCGGTGTCCCCGGGACAGCGCGTTCGATGAGGTGGACGTCGGCCTCTTTGCCGGTCTTGACGACACCGAGCTCGGTGTCGAAGGCGCCTGCGGCGGTGACGACCCACGCCGGGTGCGGGAGCGGGCCGCGCTGCGTGGGTGGAGATGCCGGCCACGTGGACCAGCGCTGATCAGGGCCGGGCTCGAGGCCCGGCGACAGGACTGCGGAAGACACGTCGAAGCGTGCAGATGACATCGGATGGACTCCAGAACGGGAGGCCGCCGACGGTCAACGGGTGTGGGCGACCTCGAAAAGAAGGGGAAGGGTCTGGGGCGCGACAAGAGCAGCCATCATGCGACCTCCTTCCGTTCCGGGTGCCGGAGCACTGAACGGGCTCACTCTAGCGGAAGGTGCCGTGCGGCATCCATCCCCCGCGGCACGCGCCCGGCGCGACTCCCCTATCGTGAGAACATGCCGAGCGTGCTCATCGAAGTGCGGCGGGGTTACACGCCCGCCGAAGAAGTCGCCCTCATCGACGCGGTCCACGCGAGCCTGGTCGCGGCGTTCAAGATCCCCGTCGAGGATCGCTTCAGTCGCCTCGTCTCGTATGAACCCCACCGCATGGTCGACGGGCCGGCACCCGGCGTCGCCGACGCATACACACGCGTGACGATCGACTGCTTCTCCGGCCGCTCGCTCGAAGCGAAGCGGGCGCTGTACCGCGAGATCGTCGAGCGGTTCGAGCTGCTCGGCATCCCACGCGACAAGGTGTCGATCCTGTTGCACGAGAGCGGCTTCGAGAACTGGGGCAGCGGGGGCGTCCCCGCCGCCGACGTCGACCTCGGCTTCACCGTCGAGGTCTAGGCGGGCGTTCGGCGGCGTCGGCCGCGCGGGAGACGGCGACCGTTCTCGCGGTGATCGCTCAGCGGAGTGCCGTGCGGCTCGTCGCGGTCGCCTCGAGTCGGACACCGTCGGGCACGAGCATCGTGACCACCGGCGGGTGCCAGGCGCCGGTGACGGTGACTCGCGCAGACGAGCCGTCCGGCGACGTCGCCGAGACGAAGCCCGCGCCGCCTCCGATCTCGTCGATCATCGCCCGCGCCTCGCGCTCGACGTCTGCGTCGGACAGCGTGGCCGTTGCGCCATCGCCCGACACTGTCAGCTCGAAGCCGTCGGCTGCCGCGAGGGCCGCAGCGTCCGCGACCGCGTCGAGCTGCTTCTGCGCGAGGTACAGGCTGGTCGCCGCCGTGCAGATCAGCACGACCGCGATCGCGAGGATGCCGTAACCCAGGGTCAGGAGCAGGACACTCCCTTCCTCGTCGGGCGGGAGCCTGAGTCGGTCGCGCAGCGCGCGCAGCATGGGCGGGCTCACCGCTCGCTCCAGAACCGCGAGACCTTCTGCGCCGAGGAGGCCTCGACGGGGATGGCTGCCAGGTCGTCGAGCCCGAGCACGGGCGGAACGAGCGGCAGGGTGACGGTCGTGCGGACGGTGACATGCAGCGTCGCCCCCGCGCGCGGGCATTGCGCACCGGCAGGCGTGCACGCCACGGAGAGGTCGACGTCGTCGAGGTCGTATTCCTCCGACACCGCGGCGAGCACGGCGTCGGCGCGCACACGAGCATCGGCGGCGTCGGACGCGGTCGACACCGCCCGCGCAATATGGCGGGCGGCGGCTTCGGCGCCGAGGCTCTGCCCCTGGATGAGGCCGAGTGCGACGATCAGGTAGACCAGAGGCACGAGCAGCAGCAGGCCGATGAGGATGAACTCGAGTGCGGCGGAACCACGCTCGGGATCGTCCTCGTCCACCGCGAGTGCAGGAGCAGGCGGCTCAGTCGAACGATTCGACAGGCGCATGGGCTGTCACCTCCAGTGCTCGGGGCGCCCCCAGCAGCCCGACGAGCGGCAGCGTGGTCGTGATGCGCACCTCGACCGCGTCATGGCCGAGCGCCGTGGTCTCACGGACGCGGACATCGGAGGCGTATTCCGCGCCCACCGTGCGCGTCAGGATGTCGCGGGTACGGCGCGCGCCGTCCGCCAGCGTGGTGTCGGCGAGCGCGGCCTCGTATGCCCCCTCGACCGCCGCGTCGTGCACGACATTGCGCACATACACCGCGAGGCCGAACTGCAGCACGGCAAGCGTGAGGGCGGTCAGCAGCATGCCGACGAGCACGAACTCGACCGGGCTGGCGCCTGTCTCGTCGCCGAGCTCCGTCCGCAGCCGGGCGCGCACGCCCGCGGCGAGACGGGCCACGGCGGCGAGCACGGCCTAGAGGCCCGCGCCCGAGACGCGCTTGAGCGCCTGGTCGAACAGATCCGCGAGCGCCGGTCCGGCCAGTGCCCAGATCACGACGACCAGCCCGGCGGTCATCAGCGTGATGAGCACCCAGCCTGGCACGTCACCGCGTTCGTCCTCGGCCAGGTCGTCGACGGCCACGTGCAGTCGCGCCACGAGGCGCAGCATCCGATCTCTCATGATTTCCTTTCCGGCATCAGCCGAGTCCGAGTCGCAGCATGAAGATCCCCGGGAAGACCGCGAACAGCACGCTCAACGGGAGGATCAGGAAGACAAGCGGGAACAGCATGTAGATCTCTTTGCGCCCGGCACGTTCGATCAGCGTCCGCTTCGCGTCCTCGCGGGCGTCGAGGGCCTGAGCCTGGAGGACGTGCGCGAGCGGCGCGCCGCGATCGATAGCCGCCACGAGCTGGTCCACGGAGCGCGTGAGTGCGGGGATCTCCAACCCGGCGGCAAGGCGCGTGAGGGATTCCGACAGCGGCGAGCCCGTGCCGACGGAGACGACGACGCCGCGCAGTTCCGTCGTGAGCTCTCCCGCCCCCACCTCGCTCACCCGCCGCAGCGAGTCGAGGATGCCCTCGCCCGCCGACAGGCACAGCGACAGGAACTCCAGCACCGTCGGCAGCTCCTCCTCGATGCGGGCGGCCCGGCCGCGGGCGGCGCGCGTGAGCCAGGCATCGTAGCCGAGCACGCCGGCGACCGCGGCGACCGGCGGCAGCAGTCCCAGCACCGGCGAACCGCGGCCGAGGAGCACCAGCACGACGACGGCCACTCCGCCGAGCGCGAGCCCGGTGATCGCCCAGGCCAGCTGGCGCACGCGGAAGCGCGTCGGGTCCAGAGTCCAGCCGGCGCGGTGCAGACGCTGCGCGAGAGCAGCGTCGCCGCCCACGATCCTGATCAGCCGCGGTCGTACGAGCGAGGCCCACACTGCGGTCGCCGCAGATGCACCGCCCGCGACGTCGAGGCCGCGCGCATCGGTGACGTCCCGGATGTACGGTGCGATGCGGCGTGCCAGGCTGGGCGCACCCCAGCGGGGCGCAAGCGAGACGAGGAGGCACGCGCCGATGCCGAACGCGGTGCCGAGCACGATCGCGTACGCGAGGTCTGTCGTGGTGAACGTGGTCATCCGAACCACCTGCGCGGTTCCGACAGACGCCCCAGCCGCAGCATCAGGCGATACGCGACGAACGACAGGGCTGCGCCGACGACGATGAGGGCGATGCCGGTGGGGCTCGCGTAGGCGCGGGCACCTTCTGGCCGCATCGCGAGGAGCGCGAGGATGACCCACGGCGCGACGACCCCCAGCACCGCCGCGCCGCGGATCCAGGACTGCCGCGACTCGACCTCGGCGCGCAGCGCGGCGTCGGCGCGCACCGACGACGCGAGCGCGCGCAGCACCGCGGTGAGCTCGGTGCCGCCCACCTGACGCGCCATGCGCAGCGTCTCGACGATGCGGTCGGCGACGGGGTCGGCGAGATTGGCCTTCAGTCGCAGGATGCTGGAGTCGAAGTGACCCGACGCAGCCATGTCACGCGCGAAGACCGCGAAGGACGGCCGAAGCTCGGCCGGAGCGGACTCGGCCAGGCTCGACACCGCGTCGGGGAGCGACATCCCCGCGCGCACCGACGCGATCAACAGGTCGCAGACGTCCGGCCAGAGCCCTCGTCGGACGCGCATCAGCCGGGAGCAGCGGGCGCGCAGCCATGCGAACGGCGCGACTGCGCCGGCGACCGCGGCGACCACGGCGAGGGCAGCCACCGGCACGATGAGCCATGCGACCGCGGCGAGGACGAGCGTGCACACGACCGCGACGATGACGAGCGAGGTCGGCGACGTCCGCGGCATGCCGGCGTCTTCGAGCAGCCGGGCGAGGCGGCCCCGTCTTGCCGGCGCGTCGACGACACGCCGGCCGGCCGGCCACAGCCACGGCGAGAGCGTCAGCAGCATTCCTGCGGCCAGCACGGCGCCCCACACGAACGTCATGCCGCGTCCGCCCGATACAAGGTCCGTCCCGCGATGACCCCGCCCTCGACACCGGTCGGCGCAACGATCTCCACCACGCGGCGAGCGCCGGTCGCGTCGCGTTCGCAGTGTGCGACGAGGTCGACGGATGCCGCCACCGCGGGCTGCACGAAGGCCGAGTCGATGTTGCGTCCCGCGAGCAGCGGCAGCGCCGCGAGCTTGCCGAGCGCCTCGCGGGCCGAGTTCGCGTGGATGGTGGCTGCGCCGGGCACGCCCGTGTTCAGCGCCAGGAGCAGATCGAGGGCCTCGGCGTCGCGCACCTCGCCGACGACGAGCCGGTCGGGTCGCATGCGCAGCGCTTCTTTGACGAGGCGGCGCAGCGTGACCTCACCCGTGCCCTCGAGGCTCGGCTGGCGGCCCTGCAGCGACACGATGTCTGGCGCGGCGACGGCGAGTTCGAAGGTCTCTTCCACCGTCACGATGCGATGCTCGGGCGGGCACGCGGCGATGAGGGCGCCGAGCAGCGTCGTCTTGCCCGCGTGCGTCGCCCCCGACACGAGCACCGATCTCCCGTCCACCATCGCGTCGCGCAGCAGTCCGGCGGCCGACGGGGCGAGCGAGCCCGCGGCCACGAGACGGCCGAGGTCACGGAAGGCCGGCAGGAACTTTCGGATGTTGACCGCCCAATTGCGGCGCGTGATGTCCGGGATGACCACGTGGAGCCGGGAACCGTCCGGCAGCGAGGCGTCGACGAACGGCTGACTCAGGTCGACCCGACGGCCGCTGGACTGCAGCATCCGCTCGACGAGGTCGCGGACCGCGGTGTCGGTGAGGGCGAGCGGGGTTCGCTCGGCGACGCCGCCGCGCGCGACGAAGATGCGGTCGGGTGCGTTGATCCACAGTTCTTCGACCGTCGGGTCGTCGAGATACGCCTGCAGCGGTCCGTACCCCGCGACGACGGCCAGCACGTCGCGGACGCACGCAGCCTCGTCGTCGACGGTCGCCAGGCCCCGGGCCAGCGCGTAGTCGTTGTGACGACGCACCTCGTGTCGCGCGACCTGGGCGGCGAACTCGGGGTCGCGCGCCGGGTCGGAGCGCTCGGCGCGCAGCCGCTCCCGCACCCGTTCGGCCACGAGGGTCGCGACGGGGGCGGTCGGGGAGGTCACCGCAGCATCCTCGCAAGAAACGCAGATGCGGCTGGAAAGTTATCCACAGACGTGCGGGGATGGTCGGCGTGGAGCAGGATGGATGACACCGACGGAAGGACGACGATGACGCAGGTGAAGAAGGAACTCTCCCCCCAGGTGCAGGCGGGGCTGGGCCTTGCCGGGATCGTGCAGGTGGCGTTCGCGTTCCTCGCGTTCTGGGATCTCGCGCACCGCGACGCCGACGAGGTGCGGGGCCCGAAGGCCGCCTGGATCCCGGCGATCCTCGTCAACTGGATCGGCCCGGCCAGCTACTTCCTGTTCGGCATCCGGCGGTGACGTGGCGCGTCCGACTCCCGGCCGATAGGGGGGCCAGCCCCACAGCCGATCGTCAGACGCCTCAGTAGACTGAGAGCCACTCGCGGGAGTGGTGAAATCGGCAGACACGCAGGATTTAGGTTCCTGTGCCTTCGGGCGTGTGGGTTCAAGTCCCACCTTCCGCACGCGAGCTCTCGCATCCTCCGCCGACAACGACGGGATAATCCGTGCACGCTGTTCCTACCGCCCTGATCCCCTGGCTGGATCCCGAGACGATCATCTCGGCGGCCGGGCCCTGGGCCCTGCTCGTCGTCTGCTTCATCGTGTTCGCCGAGACCGGCCTGCTGGTCGGCTTCCTGCTGCCGGGTGACACGCTCCTGGTGATCTCCGGTCTGCTCTCGCACCCCTCGCCGCAGGCGCCGCACGGCGTGTTCGGCCTGAGCGTGTGGTGGGTGGCGCTGCTCATCGGGCTGGCGGCGTTCATCGGCGGCGAGGTCGGGTACTACATTGGCCACAAGGGCGGCCCGGCGATCTTCGAGCGCAAAGAGTCCGGCCTGTTCAGCGTCAAGAACGTCGAGCGCACCAACGCGTTCTTCGAGCGCTTCGGCGGGGTCACCGTGATCCTGGCTCGCTTCGTCCCGATCGTCCGCACGTTCGCCCCCGTCGCGGCCGGCGTTGGCCACATGAACAAGTGGATGTACACGCTCTACAACTTCATCGGCGCGCTGCTGTGGGGTTTCGGGCTCACGATGTTCGGCTACCTGATCGGGTTCATCCCGCCGGTCGCCACCTTCGTCGAGAACTACATCGACCTCATCCTGCTCGCCGCCGTCGGCGGCACCGCGGTCGTCACGCTGTGGCACTACCTGCGCGAGCGCAGCAAGGCCCGCAAGGAGGCCGCCGCCGGCAAGGATGTCGTCACCGACCACTCCGAGGCGGAGGCTCTGGTCCTCGACGCCGAGGTCTTCGAGCGCGGCCCCGAGCACGGCGAGGCGCCCAAGGCGTGACCCTCCGGCGTCAGGAAGCCTTCTTCTTGGTCGCCTTCTTCTTGCTGGATGCCTCGGCCCCGCTCTTCGCGGCGGCCGAGGCATCCTGCTTCTCCGCCTTCGCGCTGCCGCCCTCGCGCGCAGCGCGCGACTTCTCGACGCTGGCGCGGAGCGCCGCCATCAGGTCGATGACCTCGCCGCCCGCCTCCTCTTCCTCCTGCTCGCCGAACGTCTCGGAGGTGTCGAGCGCATCGCCCTTCTCGAGCTTCGCCTCGATGAGTGTGCGCAACTCGTCCTGGTACTCGTCGGTGAAGGACTCGGGATCGAAATCGCCCGCGAAGCTCTCGACGAGGGATGCCGACAACTCCAGCTCCTTCGCCGAGATGCGCACCGGCTCGTCCAGGGCCGGGAACGCCGCCTCGCGCACCTCGTCGGCCCACAGCAGCGTCTGCAGCACCAGGACGTCCTCGCGCACCCGCAGTGCCGCAAGGCGCGTCTTCTGCCGCAGCGAGAACCGCACGATCGCGGTGCGATCGGTCTGCTCCAGCGTCTTGCGCAGGAGCACGTACGCCTTCGGCGACATCGAGTCGGGTTCGAGGTAGTACGAGCGGTCCAGCATGAGCGGATCGATCTGCTCGCTGGGCACGAACTCGACGACGTCGATCTCCCGGCTGCGCTCGGCAGGGAGCGAGTCCAGGTCGTCCTTGGTCAGCACGACGGTGCGCTCGCCGTCGTCATACGCCCTGTCGATGTCTTGGAATGCGACGATCTCGCCGCAGACCTCGCACTTGCGCTGATAGCGGATTCGCCCGCCGTCCTTGTTGTGCACCTGATGCAGCGAGACGTCGTGGTCCTCCGTCGCGGCGTACACCTTCACCGGGACGTTCACCAGTCCGAACGTCAGGGCACCCTTCCAGATCGCTCTCACCCCACCAGTGAACACCAGGCCGCCGACAGCGAGCCACCCCCTTGCGCAACGCGTCGCCGCTACCCTGGCCCCATGTCGGGCGACGAGCAGCTGGTGCGCATCGACGGCCGCCGTCTGCGCCTCACGAACCTCGAGAAGGTGCTGTACCCCGAGTCGGGCACCACCAAGGGCGAGGTGATCGACTACTACTCGCGCATCGCGCCGCTGCTCATCCCCCATGTCGTCGGGCGCCCGGTGACCCGCAAGCGCTGGCCCGAGGGAGTCGACCATCCCGAGTTCTTCGCGAAGGACCTCGAACGCGGCGCCCCGTCATGGATGAAGCGGATGCCGATCCCCCACTCCACCGGCACCAAGGAGTATCCGCTGATCGGCGATGTGCCGACGCTCGTCTACCTCGCCCAGGTCGCGAGCCTGGAGCTCCACGTCCCGCAGTGGCGGTTCACCCCGGACGGCGACCGCGGTGACGCCGATCGCCTGGTGCTCGACCTCGATCCGGGCCCGGGTGTCGGACTCGCGGAGTGCGCCGCCGTCGCCGGATGGGCGCGTGAGATCCTCGTGGCAACGGGCCTCGAGCCGTACCCGGTGACCAGCGGCAGCAAGGGCATCCACCTCTACGCGGCGCTGCCGCCGGGGCATTCGACCGAGCAGGCGTCGGCGGTCGCGAAGGAGCTGGCGCGCTCATTGGAGGCCGACCACCCCGACCTGGTGGTCAGCGAGATGGCCAAAGCCGCGCGCGGCGGCCGCGTGTTCATCGACTGGAGTCAGAACAACGGCTCCAAGACGACCATCGCGCCCTACTCGCTCCGCGGGCGCGCGCACCCGACCGTCGCCGCGCCGCGCACGTGGGAGGAGCTGGACGACCCCGACCTGCGGCACCTGCTGTTCGACGAGGTGCTGGAACGGGCGGCCACGCTCGGCGACCCCATGTCAGGGCTCGGGTTCCACGCGGGCGGGCGCGAGGCCGCCGACGGCCCGCTCGCTGCCTACATCGCCAAGCGCAGCGCCGGGCGCACGCCGGAGCCCGTGCCGTCCAACGCCCTGGGCACGGCGTCCGCGCCGGGAGAGCTTCCGCGCTTCGTGATCCAGGAGCATCACGCGACCGCACTGCACTGGGACCTGCGCCTGGAGCGCGACGGCGTGCTGGCCAGCTGGGCGGTGCCGCGCGGCATCCCTCCCACCACGACGCGCAACAGCCTCGCGGTCCGCACCGAGGACCACCCGATGGAGTACGCGACGTTCGAGGGCACGATCCCGCGCGGCGAGTACGGCGCGGGCACGATGACGGTCTGGGACGACGGTCGGTATGAGCTGGAGAAGTGGCGCGACGACGAGGTGATCTTCACTGCCGAGGGCCGGCCGGGCGGTCCGCTCGGCCGCGTGCGGCTTGCGCTCATCCGCACGTCGGGCGAGGGTGAGAAGTCCCAGTGGCTGCTGCACCGGATGAAGACGGATGCCGGCGGCCGGCCTCAGCACGACGGCCCGCCGGTCGTGGCCTCGGAACAGGCCGACACCCCGCGGGGGCACGCGACGACACCCGACCAGGGTCCCGCGACCATGCCGACGCCGTCGCAGCTGCGTCCGATGCTCGCCACCTCGACGACGACCGGTCTCGCCCGCTCCGCCGCCCGTGAGTGGGCGGACGCGAGCGGCCACGGTGAGGCCTGGGTCGAGATGAAGTGGGACGGCATCCGGGCCGTGGGCTTCTGGGATGGGCAGCGCCTGCGGCTGCGCGCCCGCAGCGGCAACGACATCACCGCGAAGTACCCCGAGCTGACCCGTGCGGACGCCGGGCTCGGGCCGGAGCCCGCCGTCGTCGACGGCGAGATCGTCGCCCTCGACGCCGCGGGGCGACCGAGCTTTCCACGGCTGCAGAATCGTATGAACCTGTCCAAGCCCCGCGAGATCGAACGCGAGGCGCCGCGCACGCCCGTCCACTACTACCTGTTCGACGTGCTCGCCCGCGGCGCGGTGGATGCGGCATCCCTCCCCCTCCAGGAGCGCCGGGGCATCCTCGAAGAGCTCGCCGGCGACGCGATCCCCGCGATCGTCGTGCCGCCGGTGTTCGACGACGTCGACGACGCGCTGGCGGCCTCGCGCAGGTTCGGGCTGGAGGGCATCGTCGTGAAGAACCCGGCATCGACCTACCGGCGCGGACTGCGGTCGGAGGACTGGCTGAAGCTCAAGCTCACGCGCACGCAGGAGGTCGTCATCGGCGCCATCCGTCCGGGAAAGGGCGGTCGCTCGGGCTCGATCGGGTCGCTGCTCGTCGGTATCCCGGATGCCGCGACCGGCGGCATCCGCTATGCCGGGCGGGTGGGGTCGGGGTTCTCGGAGGCGACCCTCTCGACGCTCGAGAGCGTGCTGCGACCCCTTCGCACCGACCAGAACCCCTTCGAAGGGGTGCCCGACCTCGATGCGCGGGACGCGCTGTGGGTGCGGCCCGAGGTCGTCGGGGAGGTCGAGTTCGCCGAGTTCACGCCCGGCGGAATCCTGCGGCAGGCGCGCTGGAGGGGTCTGCGTCCCGACAAGTCGCCCCGGGACGTACGGCTCGAGTCCTGACGCTACGCGTGGGCGTCGTGCTCGACGTGGCCCGCAGGCTCCAGCTGGAAGGTCGAGTGCTCGACGTCGAAGTGCTCCGACAAGCAGCTCTGCAATCCGCTCAGGATGCCGGCGGCCCGTCCGTCGGCGAGCGCGTCCTCCTCGACCACGACATGGGCGGTGAACACCGGCGCGCCGCGCGTGAGCTGCCACACGTGCACGTCGTGGACGTCGACGACGCCGGGCGTGCGCACGATGTGCGCCCGGATGTCCTGCACGTGGGTGCCCTTGGGCGCGGACTCGGCGAACACCGACACCACCTCGCGCAGCAGGCTGAACGCCCGCGGCACGATCATCGCGGCGATGAAGAGCGAGGCGATGGCGTCGGCCTGGTTCCAGCCGGTCGTGACGACGACGATCGCCGCGACGATGACGGCGGCCGAGCCGATCAGGTCGCCCAGCACTTCGATGTACGCGCCGCGCACGTTGATGCTGTGCCGCTGCGCCGAGCTCAGCAGCCACATCGCCACGCCGTTCGCGACGAGGCCGACGACCGCGACGACGAGCATGAGCCCGCCCTGCACGTCCGCGTCGGCGGGGTGCAGCAGACGCATGACGCCTTCGACAGCGACCCACGCCGAGAGCAGGATCAGGATGATGCCGTTGACGAGGGCGCCGAAGACCTCTGCGCGCTGGTAGCCGAACGTCCGGCGATCGTTGGCGGGGCGCGTGGCCACCGTGCTCGCGATGAGCGCCACCACCAGCGCCGCCGCGTCCGTGAACATGTGCGCGGCGTCGGCGAGCAGCGCGAGCGACCCCGACAGCGCGGCCCCGACCACCTGCACCACCATGACGGTGGAGGTGATCGCGAGCGAGATCGCGAGCAGCCGGCGGTTGCCGGAGCCGCGGATCCCGGTGGGCGCGTGATCGTGCATGTGCCCAGGCTAAGCCCGGGCCATGGGCTGCGAGCGGTGTCCTCGCTAGTCGGGAATGATCGTGATTCTCACTCGCAGCGCACGGTCGCTCACAGCGACGAGAGCAGCGGTGCGAGCGCGACGAACGCCCGTGAACGATGGGATGCCGCGTTCTTCTCGTCGGCCGTCCACTCGCCCACGCTGCGCTCGGCGCCCGGCTCCTGCCCGTCCGGCACGAACACCGGGTCGTACCCGAATCCGCCGTCGCCGGACGGCGCCGCCGCGATCCGCCCGGGCCACACGCCCTCGACGACGTGCTCGGCGGGCGCTCCGCCGTCGACGGACGGCACGACGAGCGCGATCGTCGAGACGAACTGCGCGGTGCGGTGTGGATCGGCGATGTCGCAGATCTGGTCCAGCAGGAGGTTCAGGTTCGCGACGGCATCCTTCGCGTGGCCGGCCCAGTACGCCGAGAACACGCCGGGCGAGCCGCCGAGCACGTCGACGCACACGCCCGAGTCGTCGGCGAGGGCCGGCAGCCCGGTGTGCGCGGCCGCCGCCCGCGCCTTGATCACGGCGTTCTCCGCGAACGTCACGCCGTCCTCGACGGGCTCGGGGCCGTCATAGCCGACGACCTCGATGTCGGGGCGCGTCGCGGCGACGATCGCCTGGAACTCCTCGACCTTGTGCGGGTTGTGGGTGGCCAGGACGATCTGCCGCGGCCCCTTCGGCAGGCTCAGGGACCGGGTCATGACTCGGGGGCCAGGACGCCGGCCTGGATGTCGCGCAGCGACGCGCAGCCGTTCACACCGAGCTCGAGCAGCGCGTCGAGCTCGCGCTTGTCGAACGGCGCGCCTTCGGCGGTGCCCTGCACCTCGACGAACAGGCCGCGACCGGTGACGACGACGTTCATGTCGGTCTCGGCGCGCACGTCCTCGACGTACGCGAGGTCGAGCATCGGCTCGCCGTCGATGATGCCGACCGACACGGCCGACACCGAGTCGAAGAGCACCTGCGCCTTCTGGCCGATGAACTTCTTGCGGCGGCCCCACTCGATCGCGTCGGCCAGGGCGACGTAGGCGCCGGTGATCGCGGCGGTGCGGGTGCCGCCGTCGGCCTGCAGCACGTCGCAGTCGATCACGATCGTGTTCTCGCCGAGAGCCTTGGTGTCCACGACGGCGCGCAGCGCTCGGCCGATGAGGCGCGAGATCTCGTGCGTGCGCCCGCCGATCTTGCCCTTGACGCTCTCGCGGTCGTTGCGGCTGTTGGTCGCGCGCGGCAGCATCGCGTACTCAGCCGTCACCCACCCCTTGCCCTTGCCGGTCAGCCACCGCGGCACGCCGTTGGTGAACGACGCCGTGCACAGCACCTTGGTGCCGCCGAACGAGACGAGCGCCGATCCTTCGGCCTGGGCGCTCCAGCCGCGCTCGATCGTGACGGTGCGCAGTTCGTCGACGCGGCGGCCGTCGGCACGGGTGATGTCGGTCATGCGGTTCTCCTCCGGAGGGATGGATGCCTCAGCCGAGGCGGGCGGGATCGTCGAAGCGGGGCAGGTCGATGGCGCCGGTCTGCACGAGTCGCACATCCGTCACCTCGCGGCCCATCAGACGGTGGGCCAGGCGCAGGAACTCGTCGGCCGAGGCGCCGGTGGCCTCGTAGACGTGCCGGGGTGCGGCATCCGTCCCCGCGAGCAGGTCGCGCGACACGAGCTGACGATAGACGTCCTTCGCGGTCTCGGTGTCGCTGGAGACGAGCGAGACGTCCGGACCCATGACGTAACTGATCGCCCCCTCCAGGAACGGGTAGTGGGTACAGCCAAGCACGAGAGTGTCGACGCCGGCGTGGCGCAGCGGAGCCAGGTACCCCTCGGCGACCGCGAGCACCTCGGGCGAGTCGGTGACACCCGCCTCCACGAACTCGACGAAACGCGGGCACGCCTGTCCGAACACGCTGAGACGCTCGTTGACGCCGAGCATGTCCTGGTAGGCGCCCGAGCCGATGGTCCCTGCCGTGCCGATGACGCCCACGCGGCCGTTGCGGGTCGTCGACATGGCGGTGCGCACGGCCGGCCCGATCACCTCGACGACGGGCACGTCGTAGCGCTCGCGTGCGTCGCGCAGCATCGCCGCCGAGGCGGTGTTGCAGGCGATCACGAGCATCTTCACGCCCTGGTCGACGAGTTCGTCCAGCACCTCGAGCGAGTAGCGGCGGACGTCGGCGATCGGCTTCGGACCGTAAGGCGAGCGCGCGGTGTCGCCGATGTAGAGGATCGACTCGCGCGGCAGCAGGGCCGACACGGCCCTCGCGACGGTGAGCCCGCCGACTCCGGAGTCGAAGATTCCGATCGGCGCGTCGTTCACGATGCCCCAGCCTACGCCAGGTGCCCTGCGCCACTGACTCGGTAGGCTGACGCGCATGCGCGACTCGACCGCTCTGCTGACGGACCGCTACGAGCTCACCATGCTCGACGCCGCGCTCCGGGACGGCACCGCCCACCGTCGTTGCGTCTTCGAGCTGTTCGGCAGGCGGCTGTCGGGCGGACGCCGCTTCGGCGTGGTGGCCGGCACCGGCCGGCTGCTGACGCTGCTGCGCGACTTCCGCTTCGACGACGACGAGCTGCGCTTCCTCCGCGACGAGCGGGTGGTGGATGCCGCCACCCTCAAGTTCCTCGAGGGCTACCGCTTCACCGGCTCGGTCTCGGGCTACCGCGAGGGCGAGCTGTACTTCCCCGGTTCCCCGCTGCTGACGATCGAGGGCACGTTCGCGGAGGCGGTCGTGCTCGAAACGCTCGCGCTCAGCGTCCTCAACCACGACTCCGCGGTGGCGACGGCCGCGGCCCGCATGAGCATCGCCGCCGGCGACCGCCCGCTCGCCGAGATGGGCTCGCGTCGCGCCGGCGAGTCGTCGGCCGTCGCCGCGGCCCGCGCGGCTTACATCGCCGGGTTCGGGGCCACCTCGAACCTCGAGGCGGGCAGGCGGTGGGGCATCCCGACCATGGGAACCGCCGCGCATTCCTGGACGCTGCTGCACGACACCGAAGAGGACGCGTTCCGCGCCCAGATCGCCGCCCTCGGCGTGGACACGACGCTGCTCGTGGACACGTACGACATCCGCACCGGAGTCGAGACGGCGATCCGGGTCGCGGGAACGGGGCTGGGTGGCGTCCGCATCGACTCCGGAGACCTGCCGACGATGGCCGCGCAGGTGCGGGAGCAGCTCGACGAGCTCGGCGCGACGAGCACCCGCATCACGGTCACCAGCGACCTCGACGAGTACGCGATCGCGGCGCTGGCGGCATCCCCTGTCGACGCGTACGGCGTGGGCACGTCGGTGGTCACCGGATCCGGCACGCCGACGGCGGGCATGGTCTACAAGCTGGTCGCACGCCAGGACTCGGCCGGCGGCTGGGTGGGCGTCGCGAAGGCTTCCGCCGACAAGGGCTCGAAGGGCGGGCGCAAGGCCGCCTTCCGCACGCTCGACGCCGGCACCGCCACGAGCGAGCTCATCGTCGTGTCAGACGGCTTCGAAGACCTCGAGACCGCCTCGTCGCATCCCGACGCCAGGCCGCTGCAGGTCGCTCTCGTCAGCGACGGAGAAGTGGATGCCGCACACGAAGGCCCCGCGGGCGTCGAGGCGGCACGCACCCACCATCTGCGGGTGCGCGAGGAGCTGCCGGTGCGGGCGCTCGCACTCAGCCGCTCCGACCCGGCGATCCCGACCGTCTACATCGACGCCGAGTAGCCACCGGCGTCCGTCCTCGAGGCGTCAGGCGCCGAGCGACTCGTAGATCTCTTTGCAGGTCGGGCAGACCGGGAACTTCTCGGGGTCGCGCCCGGGCGTCCACTTCTTGCCGCACAGTGCCCGCACCGGCTTGCCGGTGATCGCGGACTCGAGGATCTTGTCCTTCTTCACGTAGTGGGAGAAGCGCTCGTGATCGCCCGGCTCGATCTGCTCTTCGCGAAGGAGCTCTTCGAGCTCGCGATCGAGGGTCGCGATACCGCCCTGGTCGGGGCTGTCAAGGGGCGTGCTCATTTTTGTCAGTGTAGTCGCGGCAGGCCCCGTCGGGGCGGATCGGGCGGGAGTCAGGTGGACTCGGCGAACTCCATCAGGCGTGCGCCGCGACGCTCGAACGCGATGGATCCGATGACGACGCCGACGACCAGGACGCCCAGTCCGATCGCGAGCCCGCCCCACAGCGCGGTGGTCGCCGCTTCGGCGTCGCCCTGCAGCGCGAGCCAGCCGCACCACACCACCGGCGCCGACAGCACGAGCACGCCCACCATCACCAGGCCCTGTGCCACCGCCCCGCCGGCGCTGGTGCGCTGCGGCTGCTGGAACGGGCTCTCTCCCGGGCGGGACACCGCGTAGGGCGCCACGACCGACGAGATGCTCGACAGCCCGAGCCCCGACAGGAAGAGCACCGCGCACACGCCGGTGAGCGCCGGCAGGATGGCCCAACGGCCGTGGAGCGAGGTGGCGACCGGCACCGCGACGGCCAGGAGCGGCACCCCCACCAGCAGCACCGGCACCAGCCGGCCGACGCGGTCCGACACGCCGCGTACGCCGCCGGAGATGTGCATCCAGATCGCCGTCGAGTCGTAGGCCACGTCGTCGTGCGGCAGCCAGCCGAGGAACAGCGCGGCGAACGGCACCGGCACGAGTGCGACGATCTCGGGCGGCACGCCCGCGATCAGCAGCGGCACCGTCGTGATAGCGGCGGCCACGGGGATCACCAGGGCGTTCACGACGTAGCGGCGATCGCCGAACCAGTACACGAGGCTGCGGGCCGCGATCGCGCCACCGGGTGTACCCGGTGCCACGCCGAACCAGCCGAGTCCGGCGCGCTCGCGCCCCGTCCCCGGACGCTCGGTCGTCGTGAGCAGACGTCGCACCCCCCACAGCCACAGCAGGCTCAATGCCACGATCGTCGCGACGGCCACAAGGGCAACCGGCCACACCGCGCGCCCCGCCCCCACCGCACCGGGAAGCGCCCACGCCGCACCGAACGGCGTCAGCGCCAGCGCGTCGACCGCCTGCAGCAGCTGCGACGGCACCGCTCCGCGCCACTCCAGCGAAGCGAGGAAGACCCCGACCGGCACCACGACCACCAGCACGACGAGGACGAACACGCCCGACAGCTCGCGCGAGCGCCGTTCGCGAAGGAACAGCGACGCCAGCGCACCGCAGACGCGCGCCAGCAGCGAGCAGGTGAGGATGCCGAGCACGATGCTGACGATGCCCACCGCGATCGGGACCCCGTGGTCGGCCCACATGATCGCCGCGCACACGCCCACCGCGAGCAGCGCCAGGATCGGCACGCTGATGAGTCCGGCCACCGCCAGGACGCCGGCGAGGCGCCCGCGCGAGAGCCCGAACAGGGCGAACCGCCGGGGATCCAGCGGGTCATCGAGCGCCCCGATGAGCGGTGCGAGGGCGAAGCCGAGCGTCACGGCGGAGCCGCCCAGCACCGTGACCGTGCGCACGGCGTCGGTCGAGGCATCCCGCATCGTCAGCAGCGCCCAGCAGGCAGCGGCCGTAGCGACGACCAGCGCGATGAGCCCGAGCACGACACGCACGACGTGCCCAGCATCGCCGCGCAGCGCGCCGAACAGCAGCGCGAGCCTCAGCCGGAGAACGTGTGCAGCCACTCCAACCCCTCCACGTCGCTGAGCCCGCCCGCGAGCTCGACGAACCGCTGCTCGAGCGTCAGCTCGCCGCGCACCTCGTCGACGGTCCCCTCGGCGAGCACCTGGCCGGCCACGATGACCGCGACCCGCGTGCAGACGCGCTGGACGAGCTCCATGCCGTGGCTGGAGAGGATCACCGTGCCGCCGTGCGCGACGTAGGCCGACAGGATGTCGAGGATGATCGCGCTCGACACCGGGTCGACCGCCTCGAAGGGCTCGTCGAGCACCAGCAGGCGCGGCGAGTGGATCAGAGCTCCGGCCAGCATGACCTTCTTGAGCATGCCGGCGGAGTAGTCCGACACGCTGCGCCCGAGGGCGTCCTGCAGGTCGAACGCGCGCGCGAGGTCGGCGGTGCGACTCTCGACGACGGCCGGTGGCAGCCCGCGCAGCACGCCGTAGTAATAAAGCAGCTGCCGACCGGTGAGCCGGTCGAACGTGCGCAGGCGATCCGGCAGGACGCCCATCAGCTTCTTCGCCGCGAGCGGGTGGGTGGCGGCATCCACTCCCGCGACCTGGATGGTGCCGCGGTCGGGCTCGAGCAGACCGGCGATCATCGACAGCGTCGTGGTCTTGCCGGCGCCGTTGGGACCGACCAGGCCGTAGAAGGTGCCCGCGGGGACGGTGAGGTCGATGCCGTCGACCGCATGCGTGCTTCCGAAGCGCTTGGTGACCCCGCGCAGCACGAGCGCGTCACCCGTCGCAGCCGGAAGCGTCGGCACGGCGAGGGATTCGTTCGTGGATGCCGGCTCCCCCGGCGTGGCGTCCGGCTCGGGTTCCTCCGCCACGGGCGGAGCAAGCACCGGCTCTGCGACGGGCGCTGCGGGTGGGGCGAGTGCGGGAACGACGGCGGGAAGCGGCTCGGCCACCGTGACAGGTTCTGGCTCGACCACCGCGACGGGTTCTGGCTCAGCCACCGCGACGGGTTCCGGTGCGGCCACCGCGACGGGCTCCGGGCCGGCCACCGCGTCGAGCGCCGGTGCAGGCAGCGGCGGCCTGGGCGGTACGACGATGGAGGCTGCGACCGACGCGGCGATCTCCAGGTCGCTCGGCAACGGGGGCGGGGGGCCGGGATCCACTGGAGCGGCGGTCGCGCGCTTCTTGCGCGGGGCGGACTTGCCGCCTTGACGCGGCGCACGAGCCGGGCGTCGCGGCTTGTCGGACGGCTGGGGCACCGAGTCCGTTATCCGCACGACGCGCGCGCTCGAGTGACGGTCCGGCTCTTCCGGATCGATGTCGTTCGGCACCGGGAGGGAGGCTGTCACTGCACCAACGTATCAAGCGGGCCTGATCGCGGGGCAGATCGTGTCGCCGAGTCTCAGCATTCGCGTTATGTCACGAATCGACAACGGCAGCCGTCCATTCTGCGCGTTTTCAGTTGCCTTCGATACCCTGGTCCAGGCACGAAGGGGTGTCGCGCCGGTGAACCGGCAGTGAATCACGCACTTCAGGAGCAGATTTTGACCCTTCAGACCGTCATCCTCGCGGCTGGCATGGGCTCGCGTCTCGGACGCAGCCTTCCCAAGCCGCTCACCGAGCTCGGCGACGGCCGCAGCATCATGCAGCAGCAGCACGACAACATCCGTGCCGCGTTCGGCGGCGACGCCAAGATCACGACCGTCGTCGGCTACCGCGCCGAGACGATCGTCGAGGCGTTCCCGCACGTGGACTACGTCTACAACGACCGCTACGACCAGACGAACACCTCGAAGAGCCTGCTGCGCGCACTCGCGAAGACGGGCCGCAGCGGCGTGCTCTGGATGAACGGCGACGTCGTGTTCGACCCGCGCGTCCTCGGGCGTGCGATCGAGCTCATCGAGCGCGACCAGTCGTTCGTCACCGTCAACACCTCCAAGGTGAGCGACGAAGAGGTGAAGTACACCGTCACACCGGAGGGCTTCATCAAGGAGCTGTCGAAGACCGTCAAGGGCGGCATCGGTGAGGCCGTGGGCATCAACTACATCTCCAGCGCCGACAAGAAGTCGTTCATGCGCCACCTCACGCGCGTCGACGACCAGGACTACTTCGAGCGCGGCCTCGAGCTCGCGATCGCCGAGGACGGCGTGCTGCTCGAGCCGCTCGACATCTCGGACCTGTACGCCGTCGAGATCGACTTCGCAGAAGATCTCGAGCGCGCCAACCTCTTCGTCTGATCAGACACCGAACCGCTGGTCGGGTGCCGTTCGCGGCATTCGCCCAGCGGTTCGTCTTAGGCTGACGCCGATGTCCGAGAAGGTTCACCGCATCCACTCCCTGCCCGACGACGCGCCGTGGCAGGGCGGTCTGCCGCCCACGGGCTCCCCCGAGCATCCGCTCACCGTCCGCGCACTCGATCGTGTGCTGACGATCCAGCGCCCCGCGGTGCTGGCGCATCTGCGCAGCATCCGCCTCCGGCATCCGCAGGCCACCCCTGCCCAGATCGTGCGCATCCTCGAGCGCCGCTACCTCGCCGCCGTCACCACCGGAGGCGCCGCGGTCGGCGCGACAGCCGTGGTACCGGGGATCGGGACGGGAGTCACGCTCGCGCTCAGCGGCGTCGAGACGGTCGCGTTCCTGGAAGCCACGACACTCTTCGCGCAGTCCGTGGCCGAGGTGCATGGCATCCCCGTCGCAGACCCCGATCGCGCGCGTGCGCTCGTGCTGATGCTGATGCTCGGCCAGGAGGGCGTCGACCTCGTCGCCCAGCTGGCCGGCCAGGCCGCCGGACGCGGACCGAACCGCTCCACCTACTGGGGCGAACTGGTCACCAAGACGCTCCCCCGCGCCGCCGTCGGGCCGATCGTCGACCGCCTCAAGTCGACGTTCATCCGCCAGTTCGCCGCACGCGGAGGGGCATCGTGGATCGGCAAGGCCCTGCCCTTCGGCATCGGCGCCGCCGTCGGCGGCGCCGGTAACAATATCCTCGGACGCCGCGTCCTGGTCGGCTCGCGCCGAGCGTTCGGGATGCCGCCGATCGACCTTCCCGGCGAGCTGGAGCCCCGTCCGGGCGCCGATCGCCTCGAACGCATCGCCGGGCGCGGCATCCGCCGCGCGGGCGAGGCGGTGGTCGGCGGCGTCGCCCGCGGTTCCGCCGCCGTGGCCGGTGCAGTGCGCCGTCGCAGGCCCGAGCTGGAGGGCCCCGTCGAGGACTGAGTCTCCTCCCCAGCGCGAGCGATCCGCGGACTTTGCACAGCCCGGACCGCTCACCTCGGTTTCCGGGCCGAACGCGTCGGACGTCGCTCCTACCGTGACGGCATGCTGCGAGCACTCGACCCCGACGAACAGCTGCCTCCCCTTGCGTATCGCGTGCCCTGGCGTGTCGACCGCGTCTACGACCGGCATCCACTCGTCACCAATGCAGGACCGGTCGCGCTGGACTTCGTGCGCGTGTTCGTCGACCTCGGTGCCGGCTCGGCGACCGAGCACTGGGGACAGATGCCTCCCGGCGACACTGCGGAGCTGTGCCTGTGCGACGCCGACCCCGACGACACCGCGGTGACCATCGCGTGGTTCCGGCCCGACGACGGCGAGGAGTACCTGTGGAAGTTCGTGATGTGAGCCGACGCCACCGCTGGCGCGCGACAATATGCGTATGGGTCTGTTCAGCCAGCTTCCGGAGGAACCCGCCGAGTGGGCGGGGCTGCCCTCCGAACCCGACCGCCCGGAGAGCGACGCCGAGCGTCTCACGACGGCTTCTTCCGTGGACCTCGGCGGTCTCGGCTTCGGCGATCCTGCCGCCTCCGGAGTTGTCGAGTCGATCGTCATCCCCGTGAAGCCGGTGGTCGAGATCGCGCAGTCCCAGGGGTCGGGCGAAGACGAATAGCCCGCCTGCCAGTGGTCGCTCAGGCTTGTTCGCGGCGGCGCATCTCGCGGACAGCCGCTGACAGCGAGTAGGGCTTGATGTCGGCCGGAAGATCAGCCGCAGACAGACCCCGGACGAACATCTCAGGCTCGATCTCGAGCGCGGTCGCGAGCTGGACGATCACGAAAAGCGTGGGATTCCCTTGGCCGTTCTCGATACGGGCGAGGTGTGAGACATCCATCGCGGCGAGCTCTGCCAAGGAACGCCTGCTGATCCCCGCCTTGTGACGAAGCCCGCTCACGAGTGCACCGAGCTTCTCGGATGCCTCTGAGCGTGCTGCTTTCATGCTTCCAGCGTTCCGGCTGAGCGTTCGAAGACTGTGCGCATGGATGCATGCGCTTAAATGAGTACTGTTAACGCTGTTGTCTCATGGGGAAGGAGCAGCGTTGCCGGAATCATCGACGGCAGCCGTCGCCGACGCGCTCACGAATCCCATCCTCAACGGGCCGTATGACCCTCCCGACGAGCACTTCGTTCTGGGTCCGGACGGCCCGACGGGCGAGATTCGGCAGGGTCGACGGCCGAGCGAGTCGTTCATCCCCATCCCCCAGGAGCGCAAGCGGCGGCCCACCGCTGCGGACGACACGCAACAGGCATTCGACTTCGATCTGACGGGCGAGCGTCGCGAAGCCAACGACACGATAAACGGCCTTCGGCGTGACGTGGACCTGTGGCGCGCTCGCAACTACCAGGGTGTCACTCCGATCACCCGCAAACTGCTCGATCACTGGGCTGACCCGACTCGCGAGAACCGCGTGCTCTACTGCCAGCGCGAGGCGGCCGAAACCGCTGTGTTCCTCACAGAGGTCGCCGGACGCCACGGCTTCACAGACTGGCGTCGCTCCCTCGATGCAGCGAACGACGAGCACAACGCGGGACTTCCCCGAATCGCTCTCAAGATGGCCACTGGGTCGGGCAAGACCGTGGTGATGGCGATGCTTATCGCCTGGCAGACGCTCAACAAGCTGCAGACGCCTCGCGACGTGCGATTCACCAACAAGTTCCTCGTTGTGACGCCCGGTATCACGATCCGCGACCGCTTGCGGGTGCTGCTGCCGAACGAACCGGTGAACTACTACGACGAGCGGGAGCTCATTCCGTCGGACCTTCGTGGGCGGATGGGCGACGCGCGCATCGTGATCACCAACTACCACTCGTTCCTGTCGCGAACCGAGAAGGAGTTCCAGGGAGTCTCGAAGACGACGAAGGAGATCCTCTCCCCCGGTGACACGAAAAGGTTCGAAGAGTCACCGGCCAAGACCGTCGCGCGTGTCCTGCGCGATCTCGGCAGCGAGCCCGGGCAGGTCATCGCGTTCAACGACGAGGCACATCACTGCTACCAGGATCGGCCGGCAAGCGGCGCCCTGACCAAAGAGGAACGCGAGGCCAACGCCGATGCCCGCGTCTGGTTCAAGGGGCTGCAGGCCATCGCGCGGACCAAAGGCTACGGCATCAAGCAGATCTTCGACCTCTCGGCGACGCCGTTCTACCTGGGCGGATCGGGCTGGAATGAGGGGTACATCTTCCCGTGGACCGTGAGCGACTTCTCGCTGATGGATGCGATCGAATCCGGCATCGTCAAGATCCCGCGCCTTCCCGTCGACGACGACGCGACCGGCGACACGACGACATATCGACACCTCTGGTCGCACATCGGCAAGGCGCTGCCCAAGCGAGCAGCCGCATCGACCGTCAACACCGAGGGCTGGCTCATTCCGCCTGAGCTCCAGGGAGCGCTCGAGAGCCTCTACCGCTCCTATAAGCGTGCCTTCATGGACTGGCGCCAGCGCCTGGAAAGCCATGGTGAGCCGCCACCGGTCATGATCGTCGTCTGCCCGAACACACTCGTGTCAAGGCTCGTTTACGAGTGGATCGCCGGCGCCGAGGTGACGGCCGGGGAGGCGACGACCCTGCACCCCGGACACCTACCGCTCTTCGACAACATCGATGACGGGAAGTGGATGCCTCGTCCCCGGACGATCCTCGTCGACTCCGCTGCGCTCGAGTCGGGCGAGGCGCTCAAGGACGACTTCACGAAGGCGGCCGCCGTCGAGATCGCGGCGTTCAAGCACCAATGGAAGCGCACGAGCGGCGGATCGGATGCCGAGCCTGACGACGCCGACATCTTGCGCGAAGTGATGAACACCGTGGGCAAGAAGGGCAAGCTCGGCGAGCAGGTGAGGTGCGTCGTCAGCGTGGCGATGCTCACCGAAGGTTGGGATGCCAACACCGTCACCCACATCCTCGGCGTGCGCGCCTTCGGGTCTCAACTGCTGTGCGAGCAGGTGATCGGACGCGGCCTTCGGCGTCGCTCCTATGCACTGAACGAACAGGGCAGGTTTGAGCCGGAGTATTCGAACGTCTACGGCATCCCGTTCGCATTTATCCCCGGCGAGCGCCCCGCGAACGATCCGCGGCCACCGCTGCCCGCGATCGAAGTCGCAAGTGTGCCGGGACGCGAATACTTGCGGATCGCGTTCCCTCATCTCGACGGATACCGGATCGAGATACCGGACGACGAACTCTACTTCGAGGCATCCGACGCCCCGCCGCTGATCATCGGCCGGAGCACAGTGCCCAATGCAGTCGACATCGGGGGCATCGTCGGCGAAGAGGAGCGCGACGAGTTCGAGGTCGAAGACAGGCGAGCGTCGCGCGTCGCTTACGAGTTGACGGATCTGCTGCTCAAGACCCACTTCTCCAACCAAGGTCTCGACCCACGGCCGTGGCTGTTCCCCAAGCTCCTCCCGTTCACACGGCAGTGGCTCGCGTCGAACGTCGTCTACGAGGACGGTTTCGAGCCATGGCACCTGTTGAAGTCCACCGAGCTGCAGCACGAAGCGATCGAGAACCTGCACCGCGCGATCCACTGGCAGGCGGGCAACCGATCCGAGCTGCTGCAACCGATTCTGCGCCGCTTCGAGCCGGTCGGCGATACCGGCGATATCGCGTTCGTGACGCGCAAGCGCACGTTCCCGACCGAGAAGAGCGAGATCAGCCATGTCGTGCTCGACGGCACCGACGGCAACACGTGGGAGCAGATCCTCGCGCTCGAGTGCGAGCGGAACGCGCACGTCGCCGCCTACGTCAAGAACGACCACCTGGGATTCGACATCCCGTACGTGCACAAGGGTCGCTCCCACAACTATGTCCCTGACTTTCTCCTGCGTCTGCGCCGGCGGCCGGACGACATCGAGCGCACCCTGATCGTCGAGGTATCGGGCGGGCAGAAACAGGTCCACTCTCCGGGTTCGGTGGCCGTGAAGGCGCTTACGGCGCGGGACTCGTGGTGCACGGCGGTGAACAACCATGGCGGATTCGGGCGCTGGGGCTACATCGAGATCGCGTCGATGATCGGTGTCACCGACGCCCTGAACGACGCGATCCGCCGGCTGTACGACGACGATCCGATCATCGGCGACTACTCGCGACTGGACTTCGCTCCACACCGTCGGGTTCGATTCGAGGAGGGCGCCGATGGCGCATAGACCCACTGGCCCTGCCGGACCAACACCGGTAGAGGCATTCACCCATGGCGAGAAGCGCACGAACATCCCGACCGCGGATGCCGCGGCTGACTGGGTCGACGAGGACGAACTGCACCTCGATCCGGTGCGCTACCCGAGAAACACAGCGCTCGACCCGCAACTCGTATGGCGCGGCAAGGACGCGCAGGACGGCGAAGACCTCGTCGTCGACGCGCCGCCGCTGTACATCCAGGAGAAGATCGACCCACGGGTACTGATTGAGAACCTGCGCAAGACCGCTGCCGCGGGTCAGCCCGAGCCCGAGCTGACGCTGTTCGACCACTTCGACGGCCTCGATGAACTCGCCCAGGTGGAGTTCTACCGGCACGACGCCAACTGGTCCAATCGCATGATCCTCGGCGACTCGCTGCAGGCGATGGGCTCGCTCGCCGAGCGTGAGGGCCTGCGCGGCAAGGTGCAGATGATCTACATCGACCCGCCCTACGGCATCAAGTTCGGCTCGAACTGGCAGGTCTCGGCGCGCAGGCGCGACGTCAAAGACGGCAAAATCGAGGATGCCGCACGCGAGGCCGAGCAGATCAAGGCGTTCCGTGACACGTGGCAGGACGGCATCCATACCTACCTGTCTTATCTGCGGGATCGGCTCGTCGTCGCACGGGATCTGTTGACAGAGTCGGGGTCGGTGTTCGTCCAGATCGGCGACGAGAACGTGCACTTGGTGCGGAGTCTGCTGGATGAAGTGTTCGGCAGCGAGAACTTCGTGAGCCAGATGACGGTGAAAAAAACTAGTGGAGCCGGCAGTCCCAGTGGAGGCACAGATGTCCTCGCTTCGGTGTCTGACTACCTGCTCTGGTTCGCCTTTGACGCCAGCCGGGTTAGGTACCGACAGCTTTACCGCGCAAAGACGATCGGTGGAGTCGGTGGCGGGCAGTACACCTGGTTTCAGAGCGACGCTGGGGAACTCCGTCAGGCGACTGCGGTGGAACTCGCCGATCCGAAGCAACAGCACCGCATCTTTTCGCAGAACCCTCTCACTTCGCAGAGCAGTGGAGCACCGCAGTTCTTCGATGTCGAACTCGACGGGCAGTGGTATTCGTCCGGAACCAGCGGCTGGAAGACGACTGCCAGGGGGATGCAGCGACTCGAGCGGGCCGGAAGACTGATGGCGATCGGTAAGAACATTCGCTACAAGCGCTTCTTCAACGACTTCCCAGTGTTCCCCTATACCAATCTGTGGGAAGACACTGTGACGTCGGGGTTCGGGGACCCGAAGATCTACGTCGTACAGACGAACGCCAAGATCGTCGAGCGCTGCATGCTCATGACCACCGACCCCGGTGATCTCGTCCTCGATCCGACGTGCGGGTCCGGCACGACAGCGTTCGTCGCTGAGCAGTGGGGGCGCCGCTGGATCACGATGGACACCTCCCGTGTCGCCCTCGCGCTCGCGCGGCAGCGCCTGATGGGCGGCAAGTATCCGTACTTCCTGCTCGCCGACACGCACGAGGGGCGAAAGCGCGAGGCCGAAGCTTCCGGAAGACCACTCCCTCCTGTCGAGACCGGCGGTGACATCCGCCACGGGTTCGTGTATGAGCGCGTGCAGCACATCACGCTGAAGTCGATCGCGAACAATCCCGACATCCGCGAGGGCATGACGCGCGACGAGATCGACGCGGCGATCAAGCGGCACGCCGACTTCGAGCTGCTCTACGACAAGCCGTACGAAGACAAGAAACGCGTGCGCGTGAGCGGCCCGTTCACGGTGGAGAGCCTGTCGCCGTACCGGTCGCTGACGTTCGGAGACGCCGGCGACGCTTCGACAGGCTCAGCGACCGAAACGGCCGCGGAGAGCGATCCCGAAGGCGCGGACTTCACGCAGACGATCCTCGACAGCCTGCGCGCGAGTGGTGTGCAGAACGGACGCCGAAACGAGCGCATCGAGTTCGCGACGCTCGAGCCGTACGCCGGAACATACGTGCAAGCAGTGGGCGAGCAGGCGAGCGCAGACGACGCGCCCGGAATCGCAATCGCGATCGGGCCGCAGTACGGCACCGTCAGCCCCGCGTTCGTGAAGAGTGCCGCGCGCGAAGCCCTGAGGGCTCCCGGGGTAGGCCTGCTCTACGTGCTCGGCTTCGCGTTCGACCCCAACGCGTCCGGCGTCACCGAGGCCGACGGCGTCACGATCGACGTCGGCGATCCCGCGGCCGACGAGCGGGGCTTTGAAGTCGCCGGCGAACGCAAGCTCGGGCGGCTGGTGGTGCAGTTCGTCCGCATGAACGCCGAGTTGCTCATGGGCGATGCCCTCAAGAAGACAGGCGCCGGCAACCTCTTCACGGTCTTCGGCGAGCCCGACATTGAGATCCGCGCGGCCCAAGGCGAGGCATCCGATCTTCTCGAAGTTGAGTTGCACGGCGTCGACGTGTACGACCCGACGACGGGTCACGTGCGCAGCCGGCAGACCGATCGGGTCGCACTGTGGATGATCGACACCGACTACGACGACGAGTCCTTCTTCGTGCGTCATTGTTATTTCACCGGCGGCAACGACCCGTACAAGAGGCTCAAGGTCGCTCTGAGGGCCGACATCGATCCGGATGCCTGGACCGCGCTCTATCGCACCGTCTCGCTGCCGTTCGACCGACCGTCGACCGGCAAGATCGCGGTGAAGGTCATCAACGACTACGGCGACGAAGTGATGAAGGTGTTCAGCCTTGAGTGATTCGCGAGAAGACCTCGACGAGGTTCCCACGGCGATCATGGGGTTTGAATTCACCGGCGATCCGCTCCTCGAAGGAGATTTCCTGCCGCTGCGCCAAGGGCTGACAGTGCTCTACGGCCTGAACGGCGCCGGCAAGACGAGGCTGCTCCGAGGGATCCGTGCGGCGCTGCTCGGCATCGCCGACGATGTCGAGCTCGGCATGATCGTGCGTGCGGAATTGCCAGTCCAAAGCGAGTCATGGTCCGCAGGCGACGAGGAGCGGCGCCCGGTCGGCGTGGCACTCGCGCAGGCCATGATGGCGTCTGGCATGCACGGAGCGTTCGGGTTCTACGGAGACAGCCCGGCCGAGAAGAGAATGAGCTCGGACGATGCGTCGGATGTCGTCAGCGAGTACATCCGGAATGAGGCGGGCGACGCAGACCCCGACCTCTCGCGGGAGTTGCAGGAATCACGGCTCTTCCTGCTGATGCCCACGGGATCCGCCGGACACCCCTCATGGGATGCGTGGGGCGTCGCTGATCTCTCGTTACCAGCAGCCACGCGTGTCCGCGGCGTGCTCCACGATCTGATGCTCGAGTGGGACGCTGCGTCGGACGAGGACTACGATCAAGCGTTCGAAGAATGGGACGAGAAGGTTCGCCCGCACGCGATCTTCGGCCCCGAGGAGAACCGGGTCCGTGCGCGCCGTCGGACACGATACGTCCGCGCCGACCACTTCTCGCCGTACAACGATCGGCTAGCCGACGGCGAATACAAGCGAGGTTTCGAGCTGCAGGGCGACATCGATTTTGGCCTTGATCTGCTCGAGCTCTCACGTAACCCAGCCGAGGCGACGGCGGACTACCTCGGCTCGATCGTGGCGACGCTCTGCGAGGGAATCGAGTTCGCAGACCATGACAAGCCTGAGTCGACGTCGCTCTTCTCAAGAACGCCGGCCTCGACTCTGGCAGAAGCCGCGCGGGCTCTTGGCCGGCTCGAGCCAGCCCTGTCCGCACGCAAGGCGCACCGTGCTACGGACGTCGATGGACTCTCAGCCCTCATCGAGCAGTCGCTACGTGACGTCGCTGCTGAGCTCACTCGGTATGTCAACGCCGCCCTGAAGGAGATGTTGCCCGAGCCGCCGACGGCGACCCTGCGCATCACGCCGCTGGCACTTCGATTCGTCTCGCCCACTGCTATGTGGGAGTTCACTCGTGCCGACCAGGGCGCCCTGAGCGGGTCCGCACTCCGGCTCGAGGATCTCTCTCGCGCAGAGCGTCAATGGGCGACGCGCGCCCTCGGTGAAGCGCTCTACTGGCACCGGCGGGGGCTGCTCGCAGCATCCATCGATCCACTGCGTCCTTGCCTCGAACTGATCGACGAGCCCGAATCCGGGCTTCACCGCGCGGCCGAGTCGCGGATGGCAGCCGCTCTCGTGGACCAGCGTGCGGACTCGCGACGCGTGATCGTCGCTGCGACTCATTCTCCCGAGCTACTCGACGCACGGGACTCGCGGCCGGTCGAGGTGCAACGGGGTGGCGGATGGGCTGGTCGGTCGCTCGTGCACCCACTCGATCTTGCGGACCGCAGCGCACTGGGTCGTCTCGGGCTGAACCCCAGCGACCTGCTCCGATTCACGCGCATCATCCTGCTCGTGGAAGGACAGCACGATCAGACGCTCCTCGAAGCCTTCGTCGGCGATCGGCTTCGACGGGCCCGCGTGCAAATCGTTCCGCTGCACGGTGGTTCGAAGCTCGCCAGCACGGTCGACAGCCAGGTTCTCTTCGACCACACTCGCGCGCACATGGTCGCCCTCATTGACAATCAGCGTGCTGACATCGTGACGGAAGTCTGGCAGCTCGCACAGGAGGCCGCGATCCAGGAGGACGTCGAGGCCGCAGTGGCCATCGTCGTCGACGGAATCCACGAGAACGCCAGCTCGTGGAAGGACAGCCGTGAAGAGGCCAGGTTCATTCGCAATTGGCTGACGAGCGCGTTGCGGAAGGGCCTGGACGGCCGTATCAGCCCGATGGGACTGTCGGCGCCTGACATCATCGAGTACCTGCCGGTGGCGAGACTCGTTGACGGCGCCACGTCATGGGAGGACCTGCATGGCAGGCACCGCGCAGCCCGAGAAGCCAAGCCGAACCGAACGTCGAAGGACTTCAAGACGTGGCTCCAGGTCGAGTTCAGCGCCGACTTCAGACCTGCGGCGCTCATTGCTGCCGCGGAGGGACTTCCCGTTCCCCAGGAGTTCGCCGAACTCATGGACATGCTCGAGGCCCGAAGCGCCGAACAAGGCTGACCCGACCGCCCCGAACCTGTCGTCCGGTTCACCCCCGACGACGACCTGCTCACCCGGCGCCGCATCATGCGCGAACCCTGGCGCGTCCCCTCGACGACCCACCAGGATCACCGGCGCACCACCCTTCTGACGCCACGAACGCTGCCGGCACGTTCGACATGCTGCAGAGCCTCCTCCACAGGATGGGGCGGGTGACCTGTTGTCCACAGGAGTGCGCGGATCCGTCGGAACGGCCACACCGCGGAATGACACTGGGTCGATGCGAAAGATCCGCACTGCTCCTCCCCGCCTCCCTGCCCGCGACGCCGTCTTCGCCGACTCTGTGCGCGCTGCACGCGAGCTCGGTGCCGACGTTCCCTACGAGGCTCGGTCGCTCACCCTCCCCCCGATCGAGACGGATCCCTTCGGACCCTACGTCGACTTCGTGGAGCTGATCCTCGACGACGGGCTCGACGAGCACGACAGAGCCCTCCATGCCGAAGAGCTGCGGCGGACCGAGGCCGTGCTGCTGGCCATGCTCGCCGACGTCAGCCAAGCCGCGGCAGTGCCGGAGCACATCATGATGCAGATCGCGTACGGCGAAGCCGTCGGGCTGCGTAACGCGCGCTGCATAGCACGGCTCCTGGCCCGCGCGCGGCAACGGGGCATGACCGCAGACGACTACATCGCGGACGCTGCCGCGGCAGACGAGCTCGGGAACGACAACGTGCGCCGTCTCTTCCACGGCGAGACAGGCCGCGTCCCTGACCACGGAAGAGTCCGCCGCGGGATCGACACGGTCCTGCGGGCGGCCGCGCATGTCGAACCCGCCGACCGCCCCGCTCTGCTCTGCATCGCAGCGTGGCTGCAGTGGATCGACGGGCGTCGCGCAGCGGCATTGACGTTCGTGCACGAAGCACAGCGCATAGAGCCGACGCATCTGCTCGCATACGGGCTCAACCATCTCATCTCGACCACGACGCCACGCTGGCTACGGGAGCAGTGAGCGCGCGGGGCCGACCATGACTGCAAACGCTTGCATGCCGCTCCTCGACAGGTCACCGCGCGGGGCATACGCTCGCACGTATGGACAGCACCCTGGCGTGCCTTGCGGCGTGGATGCCGCGGCAGCGGTGGTACGCCGCAAAAGGGCGCCCGCCGAGCCTGCGCCTGGTGTCGTGGTGGGACCTGGCGCCCCTTCCGGCCGAGCGGCACGACAGCGGCGCGCGGGTGCGGACGTTCCTGGTCGCCGACGAAGGCGCGCTCCCCGCGGTGCTGTACCAGATCCCGGTCGTCGAACGAGCGACCGAGACCGTCGTCGCCGAACCCGAGCACATCATCGGCAGCCCCGAGCCGGGAAGCACCTTCATCGACGGCCCGTTCGACGATGCTTATGCACTGGCGCTCCTGGACCTCGTCGAACGGGGCGGGCTCGCCGGCGGGCCTCAGACGACAGCCACCGGGCATCCCTCCTCCGCCGCGGCACCTGCGGGTCTCCTGCGCGTGGCGCGTGTCGTCAGCGGCGAGCAGTCCAACACCTCGCTGATCTACGAGGGCGACGGCGTACCCGTGATCTGCAAGGTCTACCGCCAACTCCACGCCGGCCTCAATCCCGACATCGAGCTGCAAGTGGCCCTCGCGGCCACCGGCTCGAGCCACGTGCCGACGCCGATCGGCTGGATCGAGGGCTCCTGGCCCGATCTCTCCACCGCACACGATGCGGTGCACGGCTCCCTCGCGTTCGCGCAGGAGTTCCTTCCGGACGTCGAGGACGCGTGGCGGGTGGCCCTCCACGCCGCCGCGCGGGGCGGGGACTTCCGCGCCCAGGCGCACGCACTCGGCGCGGCTACCGCCGACGTGCATCGCGGCCTCGCCGAATGCTTCCCGACCCACTCCGCGGGCGGCCCGGACCGCGATGCCGCGCTGGCCGCGTGGGAGCGCCGCCTCGCCATCGCGATCGCCGAGGTGCCTGACCTGGCGGAGCAGCGCAACGCGATCGAGACGGTGTACCGCCGGGCGATGGATGTGCCGTGGCCGCCGCTGCAGCGCATCCATGGCGACTACCATCTCGGGCAGGTGCTCCACGCGCCCGGCCGCGGCTGGGTCCTCGTCGACTTCGAGGGTGAGCCGCTGCGCCCCATGGCCGAGCGCGTACAGCCCGATCTCGCGCTGCGCGACGTCGCCGGGATGCTCCGTTCGTTCGACTACGTCGCCGGGTCGCTGCGACTGGACGACCCCGACCGCTCCCCCGAGGCCGTGCGCGAATGGGCGGCGGCTGCACGCGCCGCCTTCGTCGACGGCTACGCGGCCACGTCGGGCATCGACCTGGACCCCCGGCATCCACTCCTGGCCGCGCTGGAACTCGACAAGGCCGTGTACGAGGCGATCTACGAGGCGCGCAACCGCCCCACATGGGTCGCGATCCCGCTCAGCGCCGTCGCCCGACTGGTCGAGCGGACCGCACCGGTCGCCTGACGCGACGCAAACACCCGCAAGGCACGTCAGGCCTCGTCGTCGAGATCCGCCTCGTCGTCTGGCTCGTCGTCTTCGTCGTCGGCGACCGAACGGGCGTACCAGCGTTCCCAGTCGTCCATGAGCCGCTGCACTGCCGCATCGAATCGTGCGGTCGCGGCGCCCGGCGCGGTGTCGCCGAAGTAGTGCGCCACCCACTGCTCCAGACGCGCGACCGCGTCGGGGTCGCCGAGCACGCGTTCGGTCTCGGCCACGATCTCGGGGGCGGATGCGGCATCCAGCCACTCGCAGGCCGACAGGTAGCCGTGCGTGTCGATGGCGGCCGCCGGATCCACCGGACGCGTGATGAGCAGCGGCTTGTCGGCGGCGAGCCGGTCGTAGACCATCGCCGAGATGTCGACGATCGCGACATCTGCAGCGGCCAGCTGCCAACCGAGGTCCGGTCCGTCGTCGAACACGTGCCGCGCGGACGCGTCCGCAGCGTTGGCGCTCGCGATGGCGGAGATGACACGCTTGTTCGCGGCCCCGTACTCGGGGTCGACGACGCCCGAGCGCGGGTGCGGCCGGTAGATCACGCGATGCTGCCCCGACGCGAGCAGGGCGGAGACCAGCGCCTCGCCGTGAGTCAGAATCGAACCGTAATGCGCCGACGGGCGATCGCCCTCCCACGTGGGCGCGTAGAGCACGACGGTGCGCTCATCGGGCGTGTACGGCAGCGTGCCCGAATAGTGATCGGCCTGCGGACGCCCGATCTCGATCGTGCGGCGGTCGATGTCGTAGTCCCACAGCACGCGCCCGAGACGTTCGCGGGCGGCATCCCCCGCGATCATCGCGTAGTCGTACGCCTTGTACTGGTTGGTGGTCATGTACATCTTGTCGGACTCGCCGTGGTTGATGAACACGTGCCAGCGGCGTCCGTAGCGGAACATCTGGAAGTTGCGGGTGTTCTGGTTGACGTACAGCACGACGCGGATGTCCTGTTTCGCGATGAAGCGCTCCAGGTCTCGCACCGTGGGCACGAACGCCACCGGCAGCGCCCCATCCGCCAGCAGCGCCTCGGCCCCTGTCGCGGCACGGCTCAGCACGATGACGGGCCACTTGTTCGCGAGCCCGGCGAGCGGCTTGTACCACTGCCGCATCTGGTACATGTTGACCGCACCGTCGGCGAAGTACACGGCGACGCGGTAGTGGAACGGCGGATGCTTCGGCCCGGCCGCGAGCGTCCGGCGGACGTCGATGACGGCCGAACGATTGCGCACCGCCTTGCGGAGGAGCGCGATCGCCTTGTTCACATCCGAGACGAGACCCACGCGTCCAGCCTATCGACCGGCGCGCATGACATGATCGACCAGTGCAGGACGAGCAACACGGACGCAGGGACGCTCCGATCCCCCCTCCCGGCGCCGGCGTCAGCTTCGTGATGCCGGCGCTCAACGAGCGCGCGTATCTGCGCCGTGCCGTGGAGACCGTGCTTGCACAGGACATCGATGCGCCGACCGAGCTGATCCTCGCGCTCGGTCCGTCCGGCGACGGCACGACCGAGCTGGCCCGCGAGCTGGCCGCGGGCGACGAGCGCATCGTGCTCGTCGACAACCCGGCCGCCGACATCCCGGTCGGACTCAACCTGGCGATCCGCGCCGGCCGCTACCCGACCGTCGTGCGCGTCGACGCACACTCCGAGCTCGACCCTTCCTACGCGCGCCGCGCGCTGGAGACCCTCGACCGCGTGCGCGCTGCGAACGTCGGCGGCGTCATGCACGCCGACGGCCGGACGCCCTTCCAGCGTGCCGTCGCGCGCGCCTACAACTCCCCCATCGGGCTCGGCGGCGGCGCCTACCACGGTGGCACTCAAGAGGGCGAAGCGGAGTCCGCCTACCTCGGCGTGATGCGCCGCGACGCCCTCGAAGAGGTCGGGCTGTTCGACGAGAGCATCCGTCGCGGCGAGGACTGGGAGCTGAACCTGCGGATCCGACGCGCCGGATACCGGGTGTGGTTCGACCCGTCGCTGTCGGTCACGTACTGGCCGCGCGAGAGCTGGACGCGGCTCGTGCGCCAGTTCGCCGCGACCGGGCGCTGGCGCGGCGAGCTCGTGCGCCGCTTCGGGAGAGGCAACTCGCTGCGGTTCTTCGCGCCGCCCGCGCTCGTGCTCACGATCATCCTCGCGCTCGTCGTCGGGGTGCTGCAGGCCACCGGCGTACTGACCGGATGGTGGTCGGTCGCGGCATCCCTCGTCTACCTGCCGATCCTCGCCTACGCCGTCCTGATCGTCGCGGTCGCGCTCGGCGCCGGCGGCGGGCACGGCTGGCGCGACAAGCTGTGGTCGACCGCCGTGCTGCCCACGATGCACCTGTCGTGGGGCTGGGGATTCCTGGGCGGCGTCATCGGCGGCGCACGCGACACCGTCGACACCTCGCGCCTGGGCAGCCGCAACACGCCGCTGCCCTGAAAGCGGCCCCGGCGGGCGCCACCCGCGCAGAGCGACTCAGGCTCGGATGAACCCCTGATCGAGGATGCGGGCGACCACCCGCTCGGCCGCATGGCCGTCGTCGCGCGCATTGAACTTCGCCTGCCACTGGCGGTAACGCTCGGCGTGCGCCGCAGTGTCGTCCGCGGCGAGCGCTGCGACCAGCTCTTCCTGCGAGCGCACCAGCGCGCCGGGGGCGTGCGCGGCGAGGTCGAAGTAGAACCCCCGCAGCTCGCCGCGGTAGTGCTCCATGTCGGGCACCAGGAAGTACATGGGCTTGCCCGTCACCGAGAAGTCGAACATCACCGACGAGTAGTCGGTGATGAGCGCGTCCGCGGCCAGCAGCAGCAGCGACGTGTCAGGAAAGCCGGTCACGTCGACCACGCGCGGTCCCTCGGCGTCGCGTCCGGGCAGCAGCGTCCGGGAGTGGCCGCGCACCAGCACGACCGCGTCGCTGGCGGCCGCCAGCGCCGCGGGGTCGACGAAGTCCACGATCTGGTCGCGGTCGTCCCGCCAGGTCGGCGCGTACAGCAGCACGCGCTCGTCGGGACGGATGCCGAGCGCCTCCCGCGTGGCGGCGCCGTCGCCGGTCGTCAGCACGTCGTTGCGGGGGTAGCCCTCCACCCACACCGGGCGCGTCAGGAATGCGTACGCCTTTCCGAGGATGCGGGCCGCGTAGGGGTTCTGCGCGAGCAGCACGTTCCAGCGCCGCGACTCGCGCACGACGGCCGCCATACGGCGCGGGTCGAACCCCGGCCGGTGAAGCGCGAGGCGCTTGAGCGGCGTGCCGTGCCATGTCTGCAGCACGATCTGCCCGCGGCGGCGCGCGAACCGCCGCCGCAGCCAGTCGTTCACGACGAGCAGGCGGGCCGCGCCGCGGGCGCGCCACCACTCCGGACTGCCCTCCACGACCGGGATCGCCCCATCGGGCACCGCGACCGACAGGTCCACGACGCTCCAGTACCGCGTCACCTGCGGGGCGCGACGGGAGAGCTCACGGTCGATCGCCAGCGGGTTGCAGCTGGCGTTGCGCCCGTAGAAGCTCTCGAAGAAGACCGCGTTCTCGAACCCTGACGCCGGGCGCGTGGCATACCGGCGCTCCAGTGCGTCCTGCCCTTCGCCCGAGTCGTAGGCGGGGTCGATCGGCGCCCCGACCTCGAGTCGCGCACCGTCGAGCTCGGCGCGCAGCGTCCCCAGCTGCGTCAGCGGCAACGTCTCGGAAGGGTGGATGCCGCGGCCTCCGGCATCCACGATCCGCAGTTCATACGACCCGGAGGGCAGCGGCAGCTCCGGCCCGCCCCAACGGGCGGCGCGCAGTGGCAGGACCGCACGCCACGTCTTGCCTCGACCGGTGATGCGTGCCGAGACCCGTGCGCGAGCGCCCACGAGGTCGACCGACGACGGGCGCTCTCCCGCGCCCGAGAGCACCAGCGCGGGGCCCTCGTCGGTCGTGAAGCGCGCCTGCGTCATCGGGTTCCTTCCCTCGGTCGGGCGGGGGCCGTCCCGGCCAGAATGGCAAGGTACACCCTCTCGGCGTTTCGGCCGTCGCGATGCGCGTGGACACGCGCGCTGAGCTCACGGGAGCGCGCGATGCGCCGATCCTGTTCGGCCTCGTCGTCCAGGAGCGCGTCGAGCTGGGCGGCCGCCTGCGTCCAGTCCGCGCTCACGTCGTCGCCCGCGACGTCGCGGTAGGTGCCGTAGAACCCACGACGTCGCGCGTAGTCGTCGACGTCCGGGGCCAGGAACAGCGTCGGAAGCGGCACAAGCGCCGCATCGAAGACGAGGGACGAGTAGTCGGTGACGAGCGCGTCGACACCCGGCAGCAGCGGGGTCACATCGGCCACGAGGTCGCTGCCCAGCGACTGCACGCGGTCCGTCGCGAACGGCGGCGTGTACTCCCCCGCACCGAGAGGATGCGAGCGCACCAGCAGCGTCGCCCCGTTGCGCGTCAGCACGTCGACGATGCGCGTCCACTCCTCGTCCGTCGGCACCGCCGGATCCGCGGCGCCGTCGCGCCACGTCGGGGCGTACAGCACGTACCGCGTCGCTGGATCGGCCCGCGGAACTGCGCGCCCGATCGCCGCGCGCGCCGCCACGCGCCGGTCATCCGCTGTGCCCTGCGAGAGCACGTCCACGCGCGGGTCGCCGGTGACGGGCACCGCGGTGTCGGGGAGGGCGAAGGCGGACTCCAGTCGCCCGCGGATGAGATGGGATGCCGCCGGCAGCACCCGGATGCGCCGCGCCGCCGCGCGGTACATGGTGCGCAGCAGACCGCGCACCGCACCTGCCAGCGGGGTCCGCGCGAGAAGTCCGGGCACCCGCAGCGTCTCAGGCGAGTCCAGGCCGATGCGTTTGAGCGGGATGCCGTGCCACAGCTGCACGACGAAGGCCCCCGTCACCGCGTACCGGTTCACGTCGCCGAAGCCGTGCGTGACCACGATCACGCGCGCCCGCGCGGTGCGCCACACCCCGCGCCACGAGTTCTTGCGGACCGTCGGGATGCCTCGGGCTGCGGCATCCCGTGCCTCGCGCTCGGAGGCGACCAGCCAGATCGCCGGGTGACGCTCGGGCGTCACGACGTCCCACAGCGCGAGGGCACCGTCGCCGATTCCGACCGCACAGCCGAACACCCATTCGTCGCGCGAACGCGGAACGATGAGGGTGAGCAGGCGCCCTGCGGCATACAGCGGAATCGTCGCGAGCTTTCGGGCATTCCCCGCGCCGAACGAGAAGGACGCCATCGTGCGAGCCTATCCTGCTCGCACGACGGCGTCCTGAAGGGGGTGTGGATTACTGCTCGAGCGTCCCCAGCGTGACCTCGACGGTCTGCGCCTTGCCGTCGCGCACGTAGGTGACCTCGGCCTTGCTGCCGGCCGCAGCGGCACGCACCTGCGCCGTGAGGTCGGTCGCGTCGGTGACCGGCACGCCGTTGAAGGCCGTGACGATGTCGCCCTCCTGCAGGCCCGCCGCGGCGGCTGCGCCGCCCTCGGTCACCTCGGCGATGTACGCGCCGGTGATCGTGGCGCCCTCGACGGATGCCGCGGCCCGGACGCTCGCGCCCAGCAGGCCGTGCGTGGCCTCGCCGTTGTCGATGATCTCGCCGGTGATGCGCTTGACGACATCGGACGGGATCGAGAAGCCGACACCGATCGAGCCCGAGCCGTCGGCGGAGGACCCGCCGGCGGTCGCGATCGCGACGTTGATGCCGATGAGCTTGCCGTCCGAGTCGACCAGCGCGCCGCCCGAGTTGCCCGGGTTGATCGCCGCGTCGGTCTGGATGACCGCGATCGAGATCGTGTCGGTCGCCGACTGCTGCTGGCTCTGGCCCTGGCCGAAGTCGAACTGGAACGGCGCTTCCTGGCCGTTCTGGTCCTGCTGCGACTGGTCCTGGTCGCCGCTGTCGGGCGCCGCCGACGACGCGATCGAGATCGAGCGGTTGAGCGCGCTCACGATGCCCTCGGTGACCGAGTTCGCAAGTCCCAGCGGGGCGCCGACGGCGACGGTCGTGTCGCCGACGTTCAGCTTGCTCGAATCGCCGAACTCGATCGGGGTGAGGCCGGAGGCATCCTTCAGCTTGATGACCGCGAGGTCGTACGTGGGGTCGGTGCCGACCACCTCGGCGTCGTACACCTTGCCGTCGGAGGTCGTCACGCGGATGGTGGCGTCGGCGGTCGCGCCGTCGAGGGTCACCACGTGCGTGTTGGTCGCGATGTACCCGTCCTCGGTGAGCACGACTCCCGAGCCGGTGCCGCCTGCCGACGAGCTCGTCGCCTCGATGGTCACGACGCTCGGCACCACCTTCGCGGCGATGCCGGTCGTCTGGTTGACCCGCCCGGAGTCGTTGACGACGACCGTCTGGGGGCTCGCGGCAGAGGTCGACGAGGTGGCGGGGGCGAACCAGTTGACGCCCGCGTACGCGCCGCCGAGCCCGGCCGCACCGCCGACGATCGCCGCGGCCACGATGAGACCGACGACCTTGCCGGCGCCCGAGGACTTCTTGGCCGCGGGTGCGGAGGTCGCGGTCGGGACGACGCCGGTCGCGCCGCCGATGGGCAGCGTCGGCTGGGTGTCGGCGGCCGCCGCCGCGCCGAATGACGCACCCGGTGTGCCCGGGGCAGACTGTCCCGCGTAGGTCTGCGGGTAGGGGGCCGGCTGACCGGCGTAGCCCTGCGGGCGGGCGTAGGCGTGTGCTCCGACCGGGTACCCGGCGGGCGGCACCGGCTGGGCGGGCGCGACGGGCTGAGCCGGCGCCGCGAACTGGGCCGGCTGCGCCGGGGCTGCGGCCTGCGGAGCCTGGGCCGCGGGAGCCGCGGGCTGGGCCGGGGTTGCGGCCGGAGGTGGAGTCGGGGCCTGCGGAGCCGCGGCCTCGGCGGCGGGCTGCGGCGCCGACGGCGAGGCGGGCTCAGCCGCAGGAACGGGCGGGACGGCGGGGGTCTGGTCTTCCGGGCGATCGCCCTGGATGTCGCTCATGATTGCTCCTTCTGCCAAGCACTCACCACTGTGCCCACCGATGCTGTGTGTTTCTTATGTCGAGAGTGGGACTCGCCTATGCAACAGGGATGAGCATGCCCGGTACGGTGATGCGATGCGACAGATCCCCGGAGCGTGGCACCGCACCGCCGCCGGTGCCGGACTCGTCGGTGCCGACGGCGGTATCCACCCGACCATCTTCGCCGAGATGTCGGCGCTGGCGGCGCAGACCGGCGCGATCAATCTGGGCCAGGGCTTCCCCGACGAGGACGGGCCCGCCGAGGTGCTGGAAGCCGCCCGCTCGGCCATCGCGAACGGCGTCAACCAGTACCCGCCGGGACGCGGCATCCCGGATCTGCTCGCGGCGATCGCCGAACATCAGCAGCGGTTCTACGGACTGCGCCTCGACCCCGCGCGCGACGTGCTCGTCACCGCGGGCGCGACCGAGGCGCTCGCGGCGGCGTTGCTGGCCCTCATCGACGGCCCCGACGACGAGGTCGTCGTGTTCGAGCCGTTCTACGACTCGTACGCGGCGGTGGTGGCACTGGCGGGCGCGCGACTGGTGACGGTGCCGCTGCGGTGGCCCGATTTCCAGCCCGATCTCGACCAGTTGCGCGCCGCTGTCACCGACCGTACCCGCGTGATCCTCGTGAACGACCCGCACAACCCCACGGGGGCGGTGTTCTCGGCCGACGTGCGCGACGAGGTGGTGCGGCTGGCCGACCGGCACGACGCGGTGATCCTCACCGACGAGGTCTACGAGCACCTCGTCTTCGCGGCGCCGCACGTGCCGATCGCGACCCTCCCCGGCGCCTGGGAACGCACGCTCACCATCTCCTCCGGCGGCAAGACGTTCTCCACGACCGGCTGGAAGATCGGCTGGATCAGCGGTCCGGCGGACCTCGTGGACGCCGTGCTGGCCGTCAAGCAGTTCCTCACGTACGTGAACGGCAGCCCGTTCCAGCCCGCCATCGCCACGGGACTGCGACTGCCCGACGCCTTCTTCGCCGGCATCGCCGCGACGCTGCGCGCCAAGCGCGATCTCCTCGGCGAGGGTCTGCGCGCCGCGGGCTTCGACGTGTCCACTCCCGCCGGCTCCTACTTCACGGTCGCCGATGCGCGCGGCCTCGGCGCAGTGGATGCCGCCGACTTCTGCCGCGCCCTCCCCGGGCGTGCCGGGGTCGTCGCCATCCCGCTCACGGCGTTCGCGACGCCCGCACGCCGTGGCGACTACGCCACCCTGGTCAGGTTCGCGGCCTGCAAGCGGGTCGAGGTGCTTGAGGACGCGGCATCCCGGCTCTCACGGATGTGACGCGGCCGGTCGCGGGGGTCCTCAGCGCGGCACGACGCGGAAACGGCGCAGCGCCAGTGCCGGGTTGACGCGCCGCACGCGTGCGATCGCGCCGACGTCGAGGTGCGCGACGGCGACGTCGGTGGCGGTGCCCACGGCGGCGAGTTCGACCCCCTGCGGGTCGACGATGAGCGAGGCGCCGACGCCGAGGGGCGGCGGGTGGTCCGCCGCGGCGACGAAGACGGTGTTCTCGATGGCCCGCGCGTTCAGCAGCGTGCGCCAGTGGTGCTCCTTGAGCGGGCCCCGCACCCATTCGGCCGGCACCAGCAGCACGTCGGCACCGGCGTCCACGAGCTGACGCCCGACCTCGGGGAACCGGAGGTCGTAGCAGGTCATGAGCCCGAACCGCAGGCCGCCCACATCGAAGGTGAGCGGATCGGCCGGTTCCCCCGCCTCGACCCAGTCGGACTCGCGCTGGCCGAACGCGTCGTACAGATGCAGCTTGCGGTAGTGCGCGCGCAGTCCCCCGCCGTCGACGGCGACGACCGTGTTGCGCACGCGGCGGCCGTCGCCCGCACGCTCCAGAAGCCCCGCCACGACGATGACGTCGTGCTCGCCGGCGATCTGGGTCAGTCCCTGCACGAACGGCCCGTCGAGCTCTTGCGCGTTCTCGGCAAGGCTCTCGTCGAACGGGTCGACGAAGTAGCTGGAGTACTCGGGCAGCACGACCAGACGCGCACCACGAAGGGATGCCGTCGCCACCAGCTGTGCGACGACGTCGAGGTTCGCGGCGGCATCGGCTGTGGGAGCGAACTGCGCCACCCCGATCGCGAAGGAGTCGGTCATCGCCTGTCTCCGATCTCACGTGCCCGTACGCGGATGATCGCCGGCACCACCAGCCAGAGGGTGACGATGATCGCCGCGAGCAGCAGGATCGACCACCAGAACGTGGATCCGCCCACCACGACGTCGAACACGAACGCGACGACTCCCACGATCAGCACCGCGACCGTGATCAGTGCCGTCACGAGCGCGATATGGCCGTAACGGACCACCGCGGGCTTCACGCCGTGCTGGAACACCGCCCGGTGCAGCGCAACCGGTGCCAGCGCCACGATGGAGCTGAGCGCCGCGAGCACCACGAGTCCGAGGTAGGCCGCCCGCTGGACGTCGGTCAGATCCGCGAACGCGGGCTGGAAGGCCAGCGCGAGCAGGAAGCCGGTGAGGATCTGCGTGCCCGTCTGCAGCACACGCAGCTCTTGCAGGACCTCGCTCCAGTTGCGATCGGCGCGCTCCGCCGGGCTCTCGTGGCGGCCGTCGATGCGGTCGTCTTCAGGCTCGTGGGGGTCGTCCGGCATGCGTTCATCCTGACGTGGACGGCGCGACCGGGGCAACCCACCCGACCCCGTGGCTCGAGGCACTCGAAACGCGTGCTAGGCTATTCCTTGTGCCGCGGGGTGGAGCAGCTCGGTAGCTCGCTGGGCTCATAACCCAGAGGTCGCAGGTTCAAATCCTGTCCCCGCAACAAAGAAAAGGCCCCTGATCAGGGAAATCTGATCAGGGGCCTTTCGCATGCACGGGTCTGTGATCCCGGGCGGGCGGCATTCAGCCTGCCGGGTCCATCGTCCCCGCGAGGTCGTCGAGGAATCGGGCGATGATGGCCAACTCGCCCTCGTCGTAGCGCAGCGCCATCTCGCGCATCGCGCGCAGTCTCCCGCCGAAGATGCGGAAGAACGCGCGCCGCGAGTCGTCCGTCAGCACCACGACCCGCCCGCGGCGGTCTCTCGGGTGTGCACGTCGCTCGACGTGCCCCGACGCCTCGAGCCGATCCAGCAGCTTGGTCGTCGACGCCGTCGAGATGCGAAGGTGCTGTGCGATGTCGCGCGGGCTGACGGGAGCACCCTTCTGTTCGCGGATGATCAGCAGGCGCAGCGCCGCGACATCCGTCGCGTTCATCTCCATGTCACCCTTCATGCCGCTGTGCATGCGCTCCATGGCATCGCTCATGGCGCGGATGGACGTGAGCACCCGCATCACGGCGTGCTCCTGCTCCGTTTGCGGCAGCCAGCGTTCGGACATCGTGGACGTTCCCTCCCAACCGTTGTAGCATCGCACACATGTAATCGCTAGCTAAGCTAGCGATTCGGGAAGGGTGACCGAGATGACCGACACCGATCTTGTGGTCTTGCTGGACGACGCCGGGCAGGCCATAGGGACCGCGCCCAAGTCCACCGTCCACGGTGCAGACACGGCGCTGCACCTCGCGTTCTCGTGCCACGTGCTGGGTCGCGACGGCCGGGTGCTGGTGACGCGCAGGGCGCTCGGCAAGCGGACCTGGCCGGGGGTCTGGACCAACTCGTTCTGCGGACACCCACGACCCGCCGAGCCTGTGGCGACGGCGGTGCGCCGGCACGCCGACACCGAACTCGGGCTTGCGCTGACCGACCTCGAGCTCGCCCTTCCGCTGTTCCGCTATCGCGCGACCGACAGCGCCGGCATCGTCGAGCATGAGGTCTGCCCGGTCTACACCGCGTACACCGACGACGAGCCTCGGCTGAACCCCCTCGAGGTGATGGACTCCCGCTGGGTCGAGCCCGAGGAGCTTGCCGCGTCCTTGGCGGCCACGCCGTGGGCGTTCTCTCCCTGGCTCGTGCTCCAGGCCGAGCACCTCCACCTGTTCGACGGCGCCGCCTCTCGAAGGTGGGCATCGTGATCCCGGCGGATCCCGCGGTCGCGACGGCGATCGACGGATCGCTCGCACGCATCCGTGAGCGAGCCGACGGCCTGGGCAACGGGTTCGACGCGCTCGCCGCGGCCATCGGGCGTGCGGCGCACGGCGGCAAGCGGCTGCGCCCCATGCTCGTCACCGCCGCCTTCGAGGCGTTCGGCGGCACGGAGTCCGAACGACCGGCCGTGCTCGCGGTCGCGGCGGCGTTCGAGCTGCTGCACACGGCCTTCGTCGTGCACGACGACGTCATCGACCATGACACCGAGCGACGTGGCGTCCTCAACGTCGGCGGCGAGTTCCGCGCACGAGGGCGCGAGGCGGGCGCCGACCCCGCCGGCGCGGCTGCCCTCGGCGACGCGGCCGCGATCCTCGCGGGCGACCTCCTCCTGCACGAGGCCTTCCGTCTCATCGCCATGGCACCCACCGAGGCCGCGACCAAGGACCGCCTCCTGGGTCTCCTGGACGACGCGATCGTCGTCTCGGCCGCCGGCGAGCTCGCCGACGTCGAGCACAGCGTGTCGGCATCCTTCCCGTCGCGGGCGGAGACGCTCAGCACCGCGTTCCGCAAGACCGCGGTGTACTCGTTCCGTGCCCCGCTGCAGGCGGGCGCCGTTCTGGCCGGCGCGGACGCGGCCGCCCTCCGTGTCCTCGGCGACCTCGGCGGCCGACTGGGTCTCGCGTTCCAACTCGTGGACGACCTCATCGGCACGTTCGGAACCGCCGAGCAGACCGGCCGCGACAGCGGACCGGACCTCCGCGAGACCAAGCGCACGCCGCTCATCGCCCTGGCCCGCGAATCGGGCGCGGCGCCGGATGTCGAGGCCGCCCTGGCACGGGCCGTCACGGGGCCTGTCGCCGTCCGCGAAGCACAGCTCGTGCTCGCCGACAGCGGTGCCGGCGAGCGGCTGGGCGGGCTGATCGCCGAGACCCTCGACGGCGTGCGCTCCGGATCGCACGACGACGCGCTCCCCTCGGGCGCCGGCAGCATGCTGCGCGGTCTCGCCGACGAGATCGATCGAAGGATCCCGTGAACACCCCGACGTCGCAGGTCGCCACCGGCCTCGCCCTCTACGACCAGACGGCAGTGGATGCCGCAGCCGCCGTGATCGCCCGGTACTCGACGTCGTTCGCCCTCGCCTGCCGCCTGCTCGGCCCGCGGCCGCGCCCGCACGTGCGCAACGTCTACGCGCTGGCTCGCGTCGCGGACGAGATCGTCGACGGCCCGGCCTGTGAAGCAGGTCTCACGACCGACGAGACTGCGGCCGTGCTCGATCGGCTGGAAGAGGAGTGCCTCGCGGCGATCACCCACGGATTCAGCGGCAACCTCGTCCTGCACGCCTTCGCGCGCACGGCGCGGGAATGCGGGATCGGCGCCGAGCTCGTCGGGCCCTTCTTCACGTCGATGCGCGTCGACCTGCACGTGAGCCGGCACGATGCGGCGTCGCATGACTCCTACGTCTACGGCTCGGCGGAGGTCATCGGGCTGATGTGCCTGCAGGTCTTCGTGAACGCCGGTGCGCGGCATCCGGTCACTCCGTCGCCGGAACTGGTCGACGGCGCCCGACGACTGGGCGCGGCCTTCCAGGAGGTCAACTTCCTGCGCGATCTGCAGGACGACCGCATCCGCCTCGGGCGCGACTACCTGGATCTCGCGTCGCCGGCCGATCGGACGGCGGTGCTCGAAGGTGTCGACCGCGATCTCGCCGCCGCGGCGCGGGTGATCCCCGGCCTACCCGCCGACTGCCGCCGCGCCGTCACCGCCGCGCACGACCTGTTCGCCGAACTCGCCGCGCGGCTGCGGGCGTCGACGGTGGACGACACGCGGGTGCGAGTGCCCGACGCGGTCAAGGCGCGCCTCGCGATGCGGGCTTTCCTGGGCTTCGCGCCGCGCGGAGCAGGCGCGTGAGCGCGAGACGCCCCGAGCGCCGCGCGGTCGTCATCGGCGGAGGCATCGCAGGACTCGCCACCGCCGCCCTGCTCGCGCGCGACGACTGGGATGTCACGGTGCTGGAGGCCCGCGACGAGCTCGGGGGTCGCGCCGGCACCTGGCAGCAGGACGGGTTCCGCTTCGACACGGGGCCGAGCTGGTATCTCATGCCGGAGGTCTTCGACCACTACTTCGCACTCCTGGGAACCTCCGCAGCGCACGAGCTGGACCTCGTGCCCCTCGACCCCGCGTACCGGGTGTACTCCGACCCGTCCACCGGGCTGTCGCCGCTCGACGTGCGCTCCGGCCGGGCACACGCCGTCGCCCTGTTCGACAGCGTCGAGCCCGGCGCCGGCGCACGGCTGGACACCTATCTCGACTCGGCGGCCGACGCGTACGACCTCGCGGTCACGAGATTCCTCTACGACACATACGAGACGACGTCCGGCCTTCGAGATCCCGCGCTGCTGCGACGTGCGCCGCGCCTCGCGCCGCTGCTGACCCGCAGCCTCGCGCGTCACGTCGAGAGCCGCTTCGCGGACCCGCGACTGCGGCAGATCCTCGAGTATCCGGCGGTGTTCCTCGGCGGCTCGCCGTACGGTGTGCCGAGCCTCTACCACCTGATGAGCCACCTCGATCTCGACGAGCACGTGCTCTACCCGCGTGGCGGCTTCACCGACATCATCGACGCGGTGGCGCGGCTGGCCGAGGCATCCGGCGTCCGCATCGAAACCGGCGCACGCGTGACGGCGATCCTCACCGAGTCGAGCAGGGCCACCGGCGTCGAGCTGACCGAAGGACGCCGGGTCGCCGCCGAGCTGGTGGTGTCGGGGGCGGATCTGCACGCCACCGAGACGACGCTGCTCCCCCGCGAGCAGCAGACCTATCCGGAGCAGTGGTGGCGGTCCCGCACGCCGAGCCCGGGCGCTCTTCTGCTGATGCTGGGCGTCGAGGGGGCGCTCCCCCAGCTCGCGCACCACACGCTGCTGTTCGCACGAGAGTGGCGATCGAACTTCCGCGACATCTTCGGACGGCATCCGCGCATCCCCGACCCGGCGTCGCTGTACGTGTGCCGGCCGAGCGCCAGCGATCCGGACGTGGCCCCGCCGGGACACGAGAACCTGTTCGTCCTGGTGCCGGTGCCCGCCGATCCCGGCCTCGGCCGCGGCGGTGTGGACGGGACAGGCGACGCCGGCGTGGAGGCCGCCGCCGATCGCGTGATCGCACAGCTGTCGGCGTGGTGCGGCATCCCGGATCTCGCGGAACGGATCGTCGTGCGCCGCACCGTCGCGCCCGGCGACTTCGCCGCCGACCTCGGCGCGTGGCGCGGCAACGCCCTCGGCCTCGCGCACACGCTCCGACAGAGCGCGATGTTCCGGCCCCGCAACGCGTCGCGCCGCGTCGAGGGCCTCGCCTACGTCGGTGCCTCGACGCTCCCCGGCATCGGGCTGCCGATGTGCCTCATCTCGGCGGAGCTCGTGATCAAGCGGCTGCGCGGCGACCGCTCGCCCGGTCCGCTCGCCGAACCCGCGAGGGTGTGACATGCCCGGTGTGTACCTGCTCGCCCTCGTCGTGAGCGCGGCCGGAGTGGCCGTCCTCGACCGCCGCTGGCGGCTGGCGGCATGGGCAGCGCCCGGCCGTACCGCCGTCGCCGTCGGGATCGGCACCGCGTTCTTCATCATCTGCGACGCGGCCGGCATCGCCGCGGGCGTCTTCGAGAAGGGCGCCAGTCCGCTGCTGCTGGGCATCGACCTCGCACCGCATCTGCCCGTCGAAGAGCCGGTGTTCCTCGCCTTCCTCTGCTACCTCGCCCTCGTGACGTGGGCCGGCGTGCAGCGTGTGCGTTCACGGCGGCGGAGGGATGCCGTCACCTCCCGGTCGGAGGCACGGCGATGACCTACCTCCTCATCCTGATGCCGTTCCTCGCGGTCACGGCGATCACGGTGGCGCTCACGGTGCGCCGTCCACGGTTCGGCGACCGGATGGCGGCGTCGGCCGTGGCCGCCGGCATCCTGATCCTCCTCACGGCGGTGTTCGACAACCTCATGATCGCCGCCGGGCTCTTCACCTATCCCGACGCGCTCATCTCGGGGGTGCGCGTCGGACTCGCACCGATCGAGGACTTCGCCTACCCCCTCTGCGCGGCGTTCCTGGTGCCGGCGGTGTTCACGCTTGCCACGCCGGCGCAGCGCGACGCCGTGGAGGCGGGCCGATGACCGTCGCGGAGCCGCTCCGCGCGGGCGCCGTCGTGCGTCGGCTGCTCGTGTCGTCACGGCCGGTGAGCTGGATCAACACGGCCTATCCGTTCGCCGCGGCCTACCTGCTGACGACACGGCAGATCGACGTGGTGCTGATCGTCGGCACACTCTTCTTCTTGATCCCGTACAACCTGGCGATGTACGGCATCAACGACGTGTTCGACTACGAGTCCGACCTGCGCAACCCGCGTAAGGGCGGCGCCCACGGTGCCGTCCTCGACCGACGGCTGCATCGCGTGGCCCTCGCCGCGTCGGCGCTGGTGTGCCTGCCGTTCGTCGTGTTCCTGGTCGTCGCCGGATCACCCGCGTCGTGGGCGGTACTGGCCGCGAGCCTGTTCTTCGTGGTGTTCTACAGCGCGCCCCCGCTGCGCCTGAAGGAACGGCCGTTCCTGGACTCGCTCACCAGCAGCATCCACTTCTTCTCGCCGGCGGTGTACGGACTGGTCCTCGCGGGCGCGACGTGGACATGGCAGCTCGTGGCCCTGATCGCCGGCTTCGCGCTGTGGGGCATCGCGTCGCACGCGTTCGGAGCCGTGCAGGACGTCGTCGCCGATCGCGCGGCGGGCATCGCCTCGATCGCCACCGTCCGCGGGGCGCGCTGGACCGTGCGGTTCTCGCTGTGGTGCTACGCGGCCGCCGGAGCGGCGATGCTCGCGACCACATGGCCGGGACCGCTCGCGTCCGCGCTCGCGGTGCCCTACCTCGTCACCGTGTGGCCGTACCGCCGGCTCGCCGACGCCGACGCGTCAGCCGCCACGGCAGGGTGGCGCCGGTTCCTGTGGCTCAACCAGTTCGCGGGGTTCGTCGTCACGCTGTTGCTCATCTGGTACGCCTCGACCACGGGCTGAAGGCCGGCTCGTGCGCAGACGCGAGAAGCAGGGGCGCTCGTCCGAAGACGAGCGCCCCTGCTTCGTGTCGTGGAGCTCTTACTGCTCGCCGAGCTCGATGAGCTTCTCGACGGCGGCGGTGAGCCGGTCGTCGGCCTCGCCGTACGCGGCCCAGTCGCCCTTCTCCAGTGCCGCCTGACGGTCGAGCATCGCCTGCTGCGCATCCTGCAGTGCCTGCTGGTACGCATCGGTCGGCTCCGACGGGTTCGTCGGCTCCGGCGTCGGCTCAGGCGTGGGCTCGGGATTCGGCGAGTTCGGATCGGTGGGGACGTCGGTGTCGCCGGCGTCCGCCCCCGAATCGCCGCCGAACAGCACGTCCAGCGCCTCGGTCAGCGTGTCTTCGAACGCGACCTCGTTGCCGAACGAGACGAGCACCTTCTGGAGCGACGGGAAACTCGTCGCACCGGAGGACTGCACGAACACCGGCTGCACATACAGCAGACCGCCGCCCACGGGCAGAGTCAGCAGGTTGCCCTTCAGCACGTCCGAGTCACCCTGTTTGAGCAGGTTCACGAACGACGACACCTCGGGTTGCGCGTCGAAGTTGTTCTGCACCTGGCCGGGGCCGGGCACCGTGGTGTCGGCGCTGATCTCCAGCATCCGGAGTTTGCCGTAATCGGAGCTCTTCTTGCCGGCATCGCTTCCGGCGTTCGAGTCGACGGCGAGATAGCCCATCAGCACGTTCCGGCCCTCGCCGGAGGGGATGAACGACGTGAACATCGAGTACGTCGGAGCGTCCTGGCCGGGCATCTGCATCGTCAGGTAGTACGGCGGCTGCAGCTGGGTGTCGGCCTGCGGGTCGTTCGGGGTCTTCCACCGGTTGTCGCTCTGGTAGAACGAGCGTGCGTCGTCGACGTGGTACACGCCGAGGATCGTGCGCTGCACTTTGAACAGGTCCGTCGGGTAGCGCACGTGGCTCATCAGATCGCCCGACATCTCGCTGATCGGCTTGACGGTCGAGGGGTAGACCTTCTGCCACGACTTCAGCACCGGGTCGGTGTCGTCCCACGCGTACAGCGTGACCTTGCCGTCGTACGCGTCGACGGTGGCCTTGACCGAGTTGCGGATGTAGTTGATGTCGTCCAGCGCGAACCGCGGAGCGGGGTTGCTGGAGTCGGAGATCGCCGAGGTGAGGCTCACCGTCGACGAGTACGGGTAGTTCGCGCTGAGGGTGTAGCCGTCGACGATCCAGACGATGCGGCCGTCGACCACCGACGGATACGGGTCGTTGTCGAGCGTCAGGTACGGCGCCACCTTCTGGACACGCTCGAGCGGCCCGCGGTCGTAGAGGATCTGCGAGTCCTCGTTGACGTAGTCCGAGAAGAGGATCTGCTCGGCCTGGAACTTCAGCGCGTAGATGAGCCGGTTGAACACGTTACCCAGGCTCGGGCCGCCGTTGCCCTCGAATGTCGTCTTGGTCTCGTTCGAGGAGTCGTCCTGGCCCGACGGGTAATCGAGCTCGATCGGGTCGGAATCCTTGGGGCCGCCGACGATCGAATACGTCGGCGAGTACTCGCCGAAGTAGACGCGGGGCTGGAAGTTCTCTTCGTCCGACAGGAATCCGGCCGCGGGGATGCCGCGCTCCAGGAACACCGGGTTGCCGTCGACCGTTCGGTCGTTGCCCTTGGCTGCGACGATGCCGTACCCGTGGGTGTAGACGACAGCACTGTTCTGCCAGTCGTTCGCGACACCCAGCTGCTCGAGGTTGAGCTCGCGCACCGAGACCACCGTGTCCTGTGAGACGCCGTCGATGTCGTAGCGGTCGACATCGAGCGGGTCGGCGAACTGGTAGTACGACCGGTACTGCTCGAGCTGGCGCACGGTCGGCGACACGATCGCGGGGTCCATCACGCGGATCTGCGCGGTGGTGCCGGCATCCGAGCGCAGCTGACCGGGAGTGACGTCGGTCACCGCCTCGAAGTCCTGCTTGTCTAGCCCGTCGATCCCGTATGCCGACTTGGTCATGTCGACGTTGCGCTGGTAGTACTGCTCCTCCAGCGAGAGCCGGTTGGGCTGCACCTGGAAGGTCGTGACCACCCACGGGTAGCCTACGCCGAGCACGATCGCCGAGACGACCAGCAGCGCCGTGGCCACCAGCGGGTACCGCCAGCGACCGATCACGGCGGTCACGAAGAACAGGATCGCCACGATGACGGCGGCGAAGGCCAGGATCGTCTGCCCGGGGATGATCGCGTTCACGCCGGTGTAGCCCGGACCCGTGATGCGGTCGCCCGGCTCGGTGAGGGTCTTGTAGCGGTCGAGCCACAGGCTCGCCCCCTGCACGAGCAGGTAGAGGCCCGCGATGACGGCGAGCTGGATGCGTGCGGACTTCGAGATGCGCAGCTCGCGCTGGCCGATCCGCACCGAGCCGTACAGGTACGACACGAGGGCGGTCACCAGCAGGCACACCAGCAGCACCGCCGACAGGAACCCGACGAGCGAGCTCCAGAACGGCAGCGCGAACATGTAGAACCCGGTGTCGAGGTGGAACTGCGGGTCGGTCATGTCCGTCTTGACGCCGTTGAACCACAGCCACGTGGTCTCCCACTGCGCCGACGTCGCGAATCCGGCGAAGAATCCGAAGAACACCGGGATGCCCCACATCGCCAGGCGGCGCAGCGGCTCGACGACCTCCTGATAGCGATCGAGCTGCGAGCTCAGCCGCGCATAGACCGGCCGCAGCCGGTACGCGAGCTGGATCGCGAGCCACACGGGCACCGCCATGCCGAGGAAGCCGACCAGGAACATCACGACCCGCGCGATCCACTGGGTCGTCAGCACCGACTGGAAGCCGAGCTGATCGAACCAGAGCCAATCGGCGTACAGGCTCGCGAACACGAAGAAGGCCACCACGAGCGCGGCGATGACCACGAGGGTGATGGCGATGACGCGTCGGGTGCGGGACGGTGTGGCCGGGGTCGGCGCTGAGGTCGTGGTCACCGTCCCATCCTAGGCGGGTGGCTCACGGCAGACGCCTTGTCCTCCCTGGGCGAACCCCCAGAATTCCGCGCCATGCGGCCGGTTCAGCGCGCGGTGCAGGTCGGCAACGCGTCGAGGTCTCCCCCATCGCTGACCGTCTGCAGCACCTTCAGCGAATCATCGAGCGTCTTGACCGAGAACACGCGCAGATCGCCCGGGACGTGGCCCACGACTTCGTCGCAGTTCGCGTCCGGTGCGAGGAACCACTCGGCTCCGGCATCCACCGCTCCCCACATCTTCTGACGGATGCCGCCGATCGGGCCCACCGTGCCGTCGGCGGTGATCGTGCCGGTGCCGGCGACCTGCTCACCGCTGTTGAGTTCGCCCGGGGTGAGCGTGTCGATGATGCCGAGCGCGAACATCATGCCCGCGCTGGGACCGCCGACGTTGTTGAGCTGGATCGTCACGTCGATCGGGAAGTCGTAGTCGGTGATGAGCGTCACGCCGATGAGCCACGTGGTCTGGCCGTCGGCCGTCGACTCCTTCGGTGTGATCGACACGGTCTGCTGCGCGCCGTCGCGCTCGATCACGAGCTCGACGGGGGCACCGCCGCCGTCGTTGATCACCGTGCGCAGCGACGTGGCGTCGGTGACCTCCTCGCCGTCGGCCGAGAGGATGAGGTCGCCCTCTTCGAGGACGCCGTCGGCGGCCGAGCCGTCGATGACCGAGTGCACCGACAGCTTCGCGCCCACGTCGTAGCCGAGCTCGCTGAGCGCGGCCGCGGTCGCCTCCTGCTGAGAATCGACCATCATCGCCGCGCTCTCTTCGTTGCGCTGCTCGGTCGTCTGGCCGGCCGGGAACACCGCGTCGATCGGCAGCACGGCCTTGCTGGGGTCGAACCACGCCATCGCCAGCTCGAACCACGACGGCGTGTGCTCTCGGTTGCCCTGCACCTGGACGGTGAGCAGGTCCAGCGATCCGTCGGTCGGGTAGGTCTGCGCGCCGTCCACGGAGATCAGCGGCACCTCGTCGCCGTCGGCGTTCATCGCGGTGCCGAGTGTGTTGTACACGGGACCGGGCTGCTGGATCACGTACGACGTCGGCAGGAATGTGATGACCAGCAGAATCACCATCGCCACGGCCAGCGCCCACACGCCTGCGACGGCGCGGCGCGACATGCGCTGCCGCGGCGCGGGCTGGATGGTGGTGTTCTCGTCGAACAGGGCCACGCGGGACCTCTCTTCCGTGCCGGGGTGTGAATGCCTGGTCGTTCGCGACCGGCGTAAGGGTTCGAGGTCCCGGCCGGGGAGTGCGACGGATGCTGCGACTAGCGTAGAACGCAACGTCATCGACCGGCTGAAAGGCGGCTGAAGTGGCAGACGACGACCGCAGTCCAGAGGACGACTTCCAGGAGCTCATGCGGCAGCTCTTCAGCGGCGGCGCGGGTGGCATCGACCCGGAGCAGCTCTCCCGGATGTCGGGCATGGACATCGACCCCGCGATGATGCAGCAGATCATGCGGCAGCTGCAGGGTGTGTTCGCGAACGCCGGCGAGAGCGGCGTGTCGTGGGACATGGCCAAGCGCCAGGCGCTGCACATCGCCAACCAGGAGGGCCTGGGCGTCACCGCCGGTCAGCGCACCGACCTGGACCAGGCGTTCGCGCTGGCGACGCTGTGGCTGAGCGAGGCGACCGGCATCTCGGAGCTCGCCGCCGACCCGACCACCATCACGCGCGGCGCGTGGGTGGAGGCGACCCTGCCGGTGTGGCAGGAGCTCGCGGAGCCCGTCGCGACGAGCATCGCCGACGCGCTCACGACAGCGCTCAGCGAGCAGTCCCCCGAAGACATGCAGGAGCTCGTGCAGGGTGCAGGACGGCTCATGCGCACGATCGGGGGATCGCTGTTCGCGACGCAGCTCGGTCAGGTGATCGGCAACCTCTCGAAGGAGGTCGTGAGCGGCGGCGACGTCGGCATCCCGCTGATGCCTGACGGCCACGCCGCGATCCTGCCGCAGAACTTCGCCGACTTCGGCCGCGACCTCGAGGTGCCCGAGGACCAGCTGGCGCTGTACATCGCGACGCGCGAGCTGGCACACGCGCGTCTGTTCCGGCACGCCCGCTGGCTGCGGCTGCATGTCATCTCGCAGGTCACGGACTTCGCCCGCGGTGTGCACGTCGACACCGGCATGCTCGAAGACATGGCCTCGCGTTTCGATCCGTCGCAGCCCGAGGAGCTGCGCGCCGCCCTGGAGAGCGGCGCGCTGCTGCCGCCGCGGTCCGAGGCGCAGGACGCCGCCCTCGCCCGACTGGAGAACCTGCTCGCGACGATCGAGGGCTGGGTCGAGGTCGTCACCGAGGACGCGACCTCGCGCCTGCCCTCCGCGCCGCGCATCGCCGAGGCCGTGCGCCGGCGCCGCGCCGTCGGCGGACCCGCCGAACGTGCGCTGGCGTCGCTGGTGGGCCTGGAGATCCGTCCGCGTCGCATGCGCGAGGCGGCCGCGATGTGGCGTGCCGTGACGGATGCCGTCGGGCCGGCCGCTCGCGACGCCCTGTGGGACTACCCCGACCTCATGCCCGCCGCGTCCGACATCGACGATCCCGCGGCTCTGGTCGCGCGTCTGGAGGCCCGTGCCCGCGGCGAGGAGCCCGCGACAGACGAGCTGGACGACGCGCTGGCACGCCTACTGGCCGGGGAGTTCCCTGAGGCGGGGGAATCCGGGGACGACGAGAGCGGCACGCCCGACGACCACCGGCCGGTCTGATCCCGCGGTCCTTCCTCCACAGTCCGGCGACCGGACTCCTCCGGTCGCCGGACTGTGGATAACCGTCCGCACCTCTCGCCGCTCCGGCAGGATCGGGGCATGCTGAGCCTGGACCCCTCGTACCCGGCGGTGTGGCGCTCCGCGTCGGAGCTGCAGTTCGGCGCCGAGCCGGTGGCACTGCTCGACGATCCACAGCCGTGGCAGCTGCGCATGGTGCGCGAGCTCGAGCGGGGGGTCCCCGATGCGTCCTTCGTGCCGTTCGCCCGTGCTCTCGGCGCACCGTCCGACGACGACGCGACGCGACTGCTTTCCCGCCTCCGCCGCGCGCTCACGACAGGTCCTGCCGTCCGGCGTGCCGTGTCGCTGCACCGCGATGAGGCGGTCACCGACGCGCAGCAGGATCTCGTCGCGCGGGGACTCGCTGCGGCCGGCTTCGACGCCGTGGTGCGGCATCCTTTCGATCCGATCGACGAGACGGATCCGGATGCCGCTGCCGTCGTGTTCATCGTGCCCCGGGTCGTGCCGCCCGGCGCCGCGGCCGCGCTCATGGCCTCCGACATCCCGCACCTGCCCGTCGTGCTCACCGGCTCCGGCGCTGACATCGGCCCCTACGTGCAGCCGGGCGACACCGCGTGCCTGGCCTGCGTCGCGGCCCATCGTCGCGACGCAGACCCGTCGTGGCCCGCCGTGGCCGCTCAGCTCATCGGACGCGCGGCCGACGTCGAGGCGGCGGTGCTGTGGGAGGCGGGGATGGTGGCGGGCAGGCTCATCGACGAGCGCGCCCGGCGGCGCCTGGAACGGACGCGGTCGGTCTCCCTGCGGTCCGGGTCGCTCCACCGGGACGTCCGGACGCACCGACCGCACGCAGAGTGCCGGTGCCGATCTCTCGGAGGAACCGCGACGGCTGCCGATCCCGTACTCCTCGCGCCCACGTCACCGACAGCGTTCGCCCGGCCCGCGTGATCCCGACGTACGCCAGTCGCCGCTCTTCGTCGACCTGTTCGAACGTCGTCGCGTAAGAGATGGGCAGCAATCCCTCCGCCACTCCGACGAGGTGCACGTGCTCCCACTCCAGGCCCTTCGCGGCGTGCAGCGTCGCCAGGGTGACGGTGCGCAGCGCGGGCTCGTCGTGCACCTTCGCCCGCGCAGTCAGCTCATCGGTGAACGAGCGGAGCGTGGTGCCCTCGGGCGCCTCCTCGGCCAGCCGCAGCAGCGCAGCCCGCGCCTCCCACGCATCGCGGAGTGCACCGCCGGCCTCCGGCGGGTCGTCGGTGAGACCCCGGGAGCGCAGGATGTCGCGCACGGTGTCGACGAGCCCGCTCTCCAGCGGCGCGACGGCAGCCGCACGCAACTCCATGACGGACTGACGCACCTCAGGCATGTCGAAGAAGCGGCGGCCGCCGAGCACCGTCGTGGCGATCCCGGCGTCCGACAGCGCCGCGACGAGCTCGGCGGACTGGGCGTGCGCGCGGTAGAGCACGGCGATGTGACGAGGATCCGCACCTTCCGCGATCTGCGCCGCGATGCGCTTCGCGACCGTCCGAGCCTCGTCGCGGTCCTCCTCGAACGCCGTGACGGTCGGCACCGCACTGGGCGCATCGCCCTCGCGGGACGGCGCAGGTGAGAGGTGCAGAGCGCCCGGGCGCCCCCGCATGAGCTCGTTCGCGACGCCCAGGACGCCGGCATCCGATCTGTAGTTGGTCTCCAGGCGCACCATACGCGCACCCTCGAACCGCTTGTCGAAGTCGAGGAGGAAGCGGGCGTCGGCTCCCGCGAACGAATAGATCGTCTGACTGGCGTCGCCCACCACGCACAGGTCGCGGCGATCGCCGAGCCACAGCTCGAGAAGGCGGTTCTGCAGCGGCGAGACGTCCTGGAACTCGTCGACCGTGAAGTGCCGGTACTGCTCGCGCACGGCCTTGACCACCTGCGGCTCGGCTTCGAGCATGCCGGCGCACGCCAGCAGCACGTCCTCGAAGTCGAGTTGGCGCCGCTCGTCCTTGAGCTTCTCGTACGCGTGCTGCAAGGCGACGACGCGGTCCAGGCCGAGGCGGCCGACGCCGTTCGGCCGGGCGGCGGCATACTCGTCGATGCTCAGCATCGACACCTTCCGCCACTCGATCTCGGAGGCCACGTCGCGCAGCGTCGCGACATCGGGTGAGAGGCCCACGCCATCGGCGGCGTGCGCCAGGAGCTTCACCTTGTTGTCGACGATTCCCGGCGCCGAGTCGCCCGCGAGCGTCGGCCAGAAGAAGTTCAGCTGCGCGAGCGCCGCCGCGTGGAACGTTCGCGCCGCGACGCCTCCGACACCCAGGACGCGCAGGCGTCCGCGCATCTCGCCCGCCGCCTTGGCGGTGAAGGTCACGGCCATCACGCGACCTGGCGAGTAGGCGCCGGTGTCGACGCCGTGCGCGATGCGGTGCGTGATGACACGGGTCTTTCCGGTTCCCGCACCGGCGAGCACCACGACCGGTCCGCGCAGCGCACGGACCGCCTCGAGCTGATGCTCGTCGAGCCCGCGGAGGGCGCCGCCGCTCACGGTCGCGCCCGGTGCCAGTCGGCGATCAGACGATGCGCGATCGAAGCCCGACCGGGCAGCACCACGTCGGACTCGCCGGCGAGGGCGCGGCCGATCTCCTCCCGCGTGAACCACCGCACCGCGGCGATCTCTTCGCCGTCCGCGCGGGCGGCGGCGTCATCGTGCGCTTCGGCGAAGAACCCGAGCATGAGCGAACGGGGGTACGGCCACGCTTGCGAGCCCCGGTAGGCGACGGCCCCCACGTCAACGCCCGACTCCTCCGCGACCTCGCGCCGCACGGCGGCTTCGAGGGACTCGCCGGCCTCGACGAAACCGGCGAAGCACGAGAAGCGCTCAGCCCCCCACAGCGCGTTCGAGCCGAGCAGCAGCGCGTCGGGATCGGTCGCGCTGGTGATGGCGACGATCACGGCCGGATCGGTACGCGGAAAGTGCTGACGACCGCACGACGGGCAGCGACGCGACCAGCCGGCATCGCCGAGATCGGTGAGCGACCCGCACGCCGGGCAGTACCGCGAGTCGAGCAGCCACCGCCCGAGGCTCAGCGCCTCCACGAAGGCTCCCGAGTCGGTGGCATCGAGCGTGCCGCCGACGGTACGCAGGCCTGCCCACCCCGCGGGCGCGAGCACCGGAGCATCGTCCCCCGAGGGGAACACGGCCGTCAGCAGCATCGTCCCTGCCTCGTCGCGTCCGAGCAGTGCCCACTCGGCGCCGTCCGGCACGTCGGCGGCGGTCAGCCACGCCAGTCGGCTGACCTCGGCGAGGGGCGCGGCATCGCCGTGGATCACCAGCACGCGGGTTGCGGCATCCGCTCGCGCCGCTTCGATGACGCCGGGAATCGCCCGTTCTTCAGCGGCGCGATCGAAGCCGATCAGTGCCGGCGACGGTTCTCCGGTGCTGCCTGTGGCCGTCATCGAGGATGCTCCGCTTCGTCGATAGGGCCGGGCGTGGCGCGGGGACTGTCGCGCGTGCCCGACCTACCCTGGGCACATGGCACGCTCACCCCTCACTCTAGCCGCGTCCGTCACCTCGGCTCTGCCGAGGACAGGGGTCGTCGGGGTCGGGGTGCTCACCGAGGGGGCGAACGGGCGGTACGACTCCGCCGTCGCGGATCTGGACGACGGTCGCCGTGTGGTGGTCCGGGTTCCCGCCGACGAGGACGCCGCGGCGGACCTGGCCGCGGAGGTGCGTGCGCTGCGCGCCCTCACGCCCGGAGTGCGCAGCCTGCTGCCGTTCCGCGCACCCGAACTCCTCGGCGAGGCGGGTCTCGGTGACGACCGTGCCGTCGTGGTGGACTTCCTCCCGGGCTACCGCGTGGATGCCGCCCACCTCCCGCCCGGGCGTGGCGCGGCCACTTCGCTCGGCGCAGCGCTGGCCGCCGTGCACGCACTGCCGCACTCCGTGGTCAAGACCGAGGGGCTGCCGGCGCGGACCCCGCAGCAGGTGCGCACCGACGTGTCGCGCCTCGTCGACCGGGCCACGGCGACCCGCCGGCTGCCGCAGGCGCTGCAGGATCGCTGGCGACACGCCGTCGATGCCGACGAGCTGTGGCGGTTCGAGTCCGCCGTCGTGCTCGACGGCGTCGGCACCGGCGCCTTCGTGTTCGAGGATCTCGACGGGGTGCCGACGGTCACCGGGCTCCTGGACTGGCACGGCCTGTCGGTCGGCGACCCCGCTGCCGACCTGCAATGGCTCGCGTCCACACCCGATGCCGCCGCGGACGTCTTCGCCGCCTACCTCGCCGGAAGCGGACGCGCGCCGGACGCACGCGTGCGCGAGCGGGCACGGCTGTATGCCGAGCTCGAGTTCGCGAAGTGGCTGATCCACGGCCACGACGAGGCGCGCGAGGACATCGTGGCCGACGCGGTCGAGCTGCTGGACTCGCTGGCCGCCGGGCTCGCCGACGACGCGCTCGTCGCCGACGACGCGCTCGACGTGGACGACGCGATCGCCCTGCTCGAGCGGATGCCCGGATCGACCGCCGCCGACAGCGCCGCCCCTGTCGACACGTCGATGCAGACGGATGCGTACGATCCGGACGAGCTCGCGCGCTGGGTCGCGCAGGAGGATGCGCACGCCGACACCGCCACGGCGCCCGAGTCACCCGTGGCTCCGCTCGAGCCGTCCGACACCCAGGAGCTCTCCGCCGACGATCTCGCCGAGCTTGCCTCGTCGCTGCCGCACGACGCTGCGGAGCACGATAGCGCGAAGCACGCCGGCGCGCCCGGATCGCCCGCTGCGCACCCCGCCGACGATCTCTCGACCGCGCCGATCCCGTTGCCCGGAGCGTCGGCCGCGCGTCCCGAAGACGGAGTGGATGCCGTGGCCGAGGCCGAGCGCGCGTCCGAGGCCGCGCTGCGCCGCTGGCTGGCCGAGTGAGCCCGGTCCGACCGCGCGTGAGCCTCAGTTTCGCAGGATGATGTCCGCCGCCACGTAGTACAGCGCGACGTCGATCTCTGCGAGCGGGACGCCGTGCTTGGCGTGATACGCCTGCCGGTACAGCTCCAGCTGCAGCATCCGCTCGTCCTGCTCGGCGGGGGTGCGCGGGGCGGCACCCGTCTTCCAGTCGACGATCTCGATGCGCCCACCGCGATCCTCACGCCGATAGACGGCGTCGAGCTTGCAGATGACGATGTGCGGGAGGCCGTCCGGACCCGTCGTGGTGAAGTCGATCTCGGTCTCGACCTCGATCGGCTGCAGATGGGCCCACTCGGATGCGAGGAACCTCTCGCGCAGCGCCGCCAGTGCCGCGGCATCCTCGAGGGAGGCGTCGGTGCCGGCCGCGTCGTCGTCGAGCTCCCACAGTGAGTCGTCCAGCGACCCGCCCAGCCCCGCCTGCCCCGAACGCTGCTCGACCCACGCGTGGAACAGGGTGCCCAGCCGGGTCTGCCGGAACGGCTTCTCAGGCAGCGGCCGGGCGATGCGCGCGAGGGTGCCCTCCAGGTCGGCGGCGTACTCCTTGTACCGCGACGCCGGGATGCGGGTGGGCGCGGTGTGGGCGGGCCGAGCCCGGCGGGCCTCGCGCTCGGCCAGCAGCAGCGTCGCCTGCGGATCGAGCTCGGCGCGCGGCTCGGTGAGTGTCGACGCGACCGTGTCCGCGGCGTGCATCACCGCGCCGCGCCGAGACCCGAGCGGGTCGATCGGCCACTGCAGGACGCGCCGCTCCCCCTGGTACGGGTCATCGCCCGGCTCGTCGTCCGGCAGTTCCACGCCCAGCGCCTCCGCGATCTCGGCGTAGAACACGCTGCGGCTGCGCGGACGCTTCGTACCCGACCAGGTCGCGCCGGTGAGCAGCAGATGGTCCCGGGCACGGGTGACGGCCACGTAGGCCAGGCGGCGGTCCTCTTCGAGCTGGCGTGCCCGATTGGCCTCGATGAACGTGTCGAGCGCCTCCTTGAGCTCCTGCTGCGTCTGCGCGGACTGCCATGCGAGCATCGGCAGCCAGGCCGAGTCGCCGCGGAACGTATACGGCAGCACGCCGAAGCCGAGCCACGCCTTGGTGTCGCGCGGCGCGCTGGGCAGTTCGTCCTTGACGAGGCGGACCACCGCGACAGCGTCCCACTCGAGCCCCTTCGACCCGTGGATCGTAAGCAGCTGCACCACGTCGTCCTCGGGGGGCTCGGTGCGCGGCGCGAACTCGTCCAGCTGCTCGGCGTGGTCGAGCCACGCCAGCAGGCTCGACAGTGAGCCGGTCTCGTCGGCGGCCAGGAACGCGTGCACCTCGTCCACGAACGCGCGCAGCTGCGCCGACGCCACGCGCGCCGGGCCGCGGGACTCGTTCGCCGCGAGCTCGATGTCCAGGCGCAGCTCCAGCTCGATCAGCCGCACGAGCTCGGGGATCGGCATCCCGCTCGCCTGACGCAGCCCGGCGAACACGGATGCCGCCTCGCGGAGTCGTTCGCGCGCCGCGGGGGTGAACCCCTCCAGCCAGCCGTGATCGGGCTTCTGCCGCAGCACGAAGTCGAGGGCGTCGACCAGCGACCCGTCGTCGTCGCCGGCGCTGCCGCGGATGCGCTCGACCACCTCGGGCGCGAGCGGCTGGAGCGCGGAATCGTGCCGCGCGAGCCGGCGCGAGAGCGCGTCGAGCTCGCGCAGATCAGGCAGCCCGATCCCCCACCGGGGCCCGGACAGCAGGCGGATGAGCGCCGAGCCCGCGGACGGGTCGCTGATGACACGCAGGGCGCACACGACGTCCACGACCTCGGGAGTCGAGAGCAGACCGCCCAGCCCCAGGATGCGATGCGGGATGCCGCGCCGCCCGAGCGCGTCGCCGAACCGCACCATGTGCTTCTTGCTGCGGAACAGGATCGCGCCTGTTGTGCTGCGTCCCTCGGCGCGGCGGTCGGCGCGCACCCGCGCGAACCACTCCGCCACCCGGTCGGCCTCGGTGTCGAGGTCCGGGTCGAAGCCGAGCTCGACCAGCCCCGCCGGTGCCCCCGGACGGGCCCGCAGCTCCTGCACGTCGACGGCGGCGGACGCCGCGAGGGGCGCCAGCACGGCGTTCGCGGCTGTCAGGACGGTGGCGCTGTTGCGCCAACTGGTCAGCAGGGTGAACCGGGCGCAGCCACCGTCCGGCGCGAAGGCGTCGGCGAACCCGCCGAGGTTGCCGGCGCTCGCGCCGCGCCAGCCGTAGATCGCCTGGTGCGGATCGCCGACGGCCATGACGCCGGTGCCGGCGAACAGCGTCGCCAGCAAGTCGGTCTGCACGACGGAAGTGTCCTGGTACTCGTCCAGCAGCACGACGCGGTACCGGTCGCGCAGCTCGTCGGCGACGGCGCGGTGCCCGGTCACGACCTCGAAGGCGCCCGCCACCTGATCGGAGAAATCGATCACGCCGATGCGCCGCTTCTCGGCGTCGTATTCACGGGCGAGGTCGGCGAGCATCGCGAGGGCATCGACCTTGTCGGCGGCCTCGGCGACATCCGCGTAGACCGTCGTGCGCCGGTTCGTCGAGGGCAGATCGCGGACTGTGCGGAACCGTTCGGGGAACGCGGCGAGCGCGTCGAAGTCGACGAGGTTGTCCACGCCGTCGCGCGCGATCCGCAACGCGGCATCCACGATGCTGCGGACGGCCTCCCCCCGCACCTCCAGGCGGGGATCGTCGGACGCGAACACGACCCGCCGCATGAGCAGCCACGCCGCGGACTCCGAGAGCACGGCGGCTTCGGCATCCCGTCCGATCCGCAGTGCGTGCTCGCGCACGATCTGGTCGGCGAAGCTGTTGTAGGTCGACACCGTCGGCCGGTGCAGCAGCGCGTCGTCGGCTCCCTCCTCGGCGACCGAGTCGACCTCCGCGGCGAGCGCGTCGAGCAGCCGATGCCGTTCGGCGGTGGACCGCGCGCCGTCCGCGCCGGAGCGCTCGAGCTCGCCGAAGACATCCAGGCGTCCGGCCTCGGCCAGGTCCGGCAGCGCCGGCAGCAGCCCGCGGCGCTCGAACTCGGACAGGCGCGAGAGCCGCTTCTGGATCCGTTCGGCGAGCTCGCCGGCCGCCTTGCGGGTGAAGGTGAGTCCGAGCACCTCGTCGCGGCGCACGATGCCGTTCGCGACGAGCCACACGACGCGGGCCGACATCGTCTCGGTCTTGCCGCTGCCCGCGCCTGCGACCACCAGCGCGGGCGACAGCGGCGCTTCGATGACCTCGGTCTGCTCTGCGGTCGGCGGGAACTGGCCGAGTGCGGCGGCGATGACCCGTGCCGTCAGGCGCGGCGGTGTCGGCACGACGTCCGCGCCGGCGCGGTTCTGCACGATCGTCACGAGGCGCTCACCGCGCCGATCGTGTGGATGCGGCACAGTCCGTAGGAATGCTCGTCACGGCAGTGCTCCTCGTAGGGTGCGGTGAAGGACACGCCGCGCATCACGGCCACGGCGGTGCGGATGCGACCGACGAAGGCGTCGCGCCGCTCGTCGTCGAAGGGCGGCTGCCACGGCGTGGCGTAGTCCGCGCGTGCGGCGGTCGGACGCAGCACGAGCAGCTTCGCACCCCCGGGCGCATGCCCCACGGCCTCGGGAATGGCGCCGGACTCGAACGCGAGCTGGTACGCGGCCAGCTGCGGATTGTCGAGCACCTTCGCGTCGGTCTGGGGCTCCCGTTTGCCCGTCTTCAGGTCCATGATGACGACGGTGCCGTCGGGCGCCAGCTCCACGCGGTCGATGTAGCCCGACAGGATCACGCGGTGCTGTCCGTCGAGGGAGTCCTCGGCATCCGCAGCCGCGGGTTGCGGGCCGCCGATCGGACCGTCCAGCGGGATCACGACCTCGAAATGCGGTTCGGCGCCGATGAGCGTGCCACCGGCGTCGTCGAAGTGTCGCAGGTACAGGTGCAGTCTTCGCACGAGGTCGCGGGCGCGCGTCTGCTCGGCACGGTCGCGCCACTCCGCCTCGAAAGTCAGTTCGCCCCAGCGCGATTCCACTTCTCCCCACAGCGCCGCCTCGTCGTGGCCCGCGGCGTGCTCGAGCGCGGCGTGGATGATGGTGCCCAGGCCCGCCGTCGTTCCGCCGGGGTCCCCGCCCAGGTCGCCGATGACCCAGTTGAGCTCGCACTCCTCCAGCGCGTGCAGCCGCGAGGGCGAGACCCGCACGTCCTCCCGGGCGAGATCGCGCAGCGGTCCCGTCGAGGTGGGCGGGGCGACGCCGAACCACTCGGCGGGCGCGGCACCCGGCACCCCCGCATCCGCGAGCAGAACCAGCTGCTGTGCAGCGACCCGCCCGGCCGGTGACGGCGTGCGTTCCCCCGCGCCCGGACGCGGAGCCGTCGCCGTCAGCGTGCGGCGGTGCCGCGCGACCAGTCCGCGCAGCGAGACCGGGTGGTCGAGCTCGAACGGCTCGGGGTCGGGCAGCATCTCGAAGAACACGCTCGGACCGGTGTCGTCGTCGTCCACCGCGGTCACGACGACCTGGGCCGTCGCGCGCGACAGCGCACGGGCGAGCAGCCGGAGCTCATCGTGCATCGCCGCCCGACGACGGTCGAAGGCGGCGGTGGTCTCGCCGTCGGCTCGCGTGACGGCATCCGCGAGTCGCCACGTCTCGAGCAGGCTGCCCCGCAGGCGGGTGTTGGGCCACACGGCGTCCTGCACCCCGGCGACCACCACCGTGTCGAACTCGAGCCCCAGCGCGCCGGCGGGGGTCATGACACGCACGCTGTCGTCGCGCGCGGGCGCGTCGAGGCGGTCTTCTGCGACCCCGCTGTCGAGGATGGATCGCACGAACACGCGCGGGTCGGCGTCGAGGGAGCGCTCGACGAACCGCTTCGCGGCCTGGAACAGCGCCACGAGCGCGTCGAGATCTCGGTTCGCCTGCTCGGCGAGGGGTCCGTTGCCGCGCGCGAGTTCGGACCAGGCGCGCTCCAGCCCGCTGCGCTCCCACGCCGTCCACAGCAGCTCGTGCGCCGTGGCGCCGCGTCCGAGGTCTTCGCGCAGCACGGCCAGCGTGCGTGCGAGCGCGGCCGCACGACGGGCCTCGCGCGTGTCGACGAGCTCGAACTCCAGCGGCTGCGCCATCGCCGACAGCACGAGATCGCGGCCCGAGCGTTCGACGCCGGCAGCTCGCGACCGCCCGGCGTCCGTCACCGCGGCACCATCGTCGCCGGCGGCCGAACCGGTCCCGAGCACCTGGCGGAGCTCGGCGTGACGCAACGCGGAGCGCAGCCTGCGCAGCTCGATGACGTCGAGCCTCCCGTACGTGCCGACGAGCGCCGCCTGCACGTCGTCGAACGTCCACTCGTCGCGCGAGGCGAGCTCGACCAGCCGCAGCAGGTCGGCGACGGGCCGCAGCACACCGAGGGCGCGTCCGGGGCCGCTGGATCGGGCGGGAACCTCGCGCGCCGACAGCTCCGCCTCCAGCGCCGCGATCTGCCGCGTGTCGTGCGCGATGACGGCGCACGCGTGCCACGGCACCCCGTCGTGCACGTGGCGTTCGCGCAGCACGCGGGCGATGGCGTCGTACTCCTCGGCAGGCGAGCGCAGCGTCAGCACGCGCACCGAGTCGTCCGGCTCGGCGCCGGTCGTCGCGGCGCGGTGCGCGACCACCCCGACGGCGCCGATCCGCTGCGTGACGCGCCCGATCAGCTCGCGCTGCCACGCGCTGCCCCGGTGCCCGTCGGCCAGCACGTGCACCGCGCCGAGCGACCCCGCCAGCCGGGCGAAGTTCTCCGGCGTCGCGCCGCGGAACGACCCCGACCCGACATCGGGGTCGCCGAAGGCCAGGACTGCGCCGCCGCGGCCCCGGATCGCCTCGATGAGCTCCACGCCGCCGAGCGTCAGCTCCTGCGCGTCATCGACGAGCACATACCGCACACGATCGATGGCGGGGATGCCGGCGGCCAGGCCGGGAAGCTGCCCCACCGGACTCGTGCGCAACAGTCCGACCGCCTCGCGCACCAGACCCGCGGCATCCCGGTGAGCGCCGCGCATCGACGCCCGCACCTGCAGATACTCGGCCGAGAAGGAGGCGAGGGACGTCCAGGCGGGCAGGGCGTGACGCTCACCGAGCTCGCGCAGGCGCTGCGGTTCGATGCCCAGCGTCGTGCACTCGGCGAGGAACGTGCGCACCTCGGTGCGGAAGCCGGCGGTGGAGCGGATCGCGGGGCCGAGCCAGTCCGGCCACCGCGACGGCGCGTCCGCCTCATCCTCGGCGTCGCCGTCGAGCAGGTCGCGGATGATCTGGTCCTCATCGCCGCCCGTGAGCAGCTGCGGCGGATCGACCTCGGTCGCCACGGCGTGGGCGCGCACGAGCTGGAACGCGTAGGACGCCACGGATCGCGCCAAGGGGCCCGCCGTCGCCACACGCACCGCGAGTCCCAGACGGTCGCGCAGCACCGTGGCCGTCTGCCGGGAGGGGGTCAGCACGAGCACGGAATCGGGGTCGGCGCCCGCCTCCACGAGGGCGGCGACGCGCGCGACGAGGGTCGCCGTCTTGCCCGTGCCCGGTGCACCCACGACGACGCCGGACGCGTCGGCCGGCAGCTCGATCACCGCGCGCTGGTGCGGATCCGGCGCAAACGGCGCGGTGTTCTGGCTCCCCGGGGTCACCCTTCGAAGCTAGCGTCAGCGGACGACATCGGCCGTTCGCCCAGAGCGTTCCGGCGACGGGCGGCCGCCCCGTGCGCGTGTCGTAGAGTGGCCATGCGTCCGGGGAGCCTCAGCCATGAACCGAGCAACCATCGCCCCCGCGCAGGAGGTCAGTCACGTGGAGATCCGCATCGGCATCGCGAACACCGGCCGCGAGCTCAACTTCGAGACGAACGAGCCCGCTGCCGACGTCAAGAAGTCCGTCGCCGCCGCCCTCGACGCCGGCGCGACGCACGTGACGTTCGCCGATGCCAAGGGCAACTCGTACATCGTGCCCACCGCGGGCCTGGCCTACGTCGAGCTCGGCTCCGAAGAGTCGCGCCGCGTCGGCTTCGTCGCCTGAGCTCGCCGACATGCAGATCCTCATCGCGTTCATCGTCGGCGCGGTCGTCGGCATCGGCATCCACTTCCAGCTGCACCAGCGCCTGACGCGCGGAGTCGCCCTCGCACCCATGATCGGCGCCGTCTCGGCCGGTGCCGCGTGGACGCTGCTCACGTGGCTGGGCGTCGGCATCGACACGCCGTGGCCCTGGCTGGCGGCGCTCATCGTCCCGGCCGTGGTCACCTACCCGGCGATCATCCTCACCTCGCGCGTGCGCGTCGCCCACGACGCCCGCGAGAAGGCGCGGCTCGGCATCGGCTGACACGCCCGCACACGAAGAGATCAGGGATGCCTCCCGACGAGGCATCCCTGATCTCTTCTCGTCTCAGGAGGCCAGGCCCATCGCGTCCATGCGCCGGGAGTGGGCGGCCATCAGCTCGGTGAACACCGGTTCGACCTTCTCCTCGTCGGCGGACCCGCGGCGCAGCGGCCGCAGCGCGGCGCGCGCGATGAGCAGGGTGTCCCCGACCAGCCGGCGGCCCCACAGCGCGAGCAGCGACTTCCATTCGAGATCGCTCGCGATCGTGTCGGCGAGGATCTCCACGATCGCCTGGCGATCGGAGTCGGCCTGGAGGATGCGCGCGACGCGGTCGCCGGTGTCTGCGTAGCTGGCCGACAGCGCCAGGTAGAAGTCGTCGAGCATGCCGGCCGTGATGTGCACCGAGAGCATCGTCTCCTGCGGTCTCACACCGTGCGTCGCGGTTCGGAAGGCGTCGAGCGGCTCGCGGAACGGACGCATGACCTCGGTCGGATCGTCGCCGCGCTCGCGGATCAGGGCGACGAGCGCCTCGTGCTTGGTGAGCGCCGCGCCGGCTGCGCGCGCCACCGCCTCCTTCTCGGCGAGTTCGGGAAGCGTCTGGATCAGCTCGGTGAGGGTCTCGAAGTAGCCCAGCTGCAGGTACGCCGCCTGGCCCAGGAACGTGTCGATGTCGGGGGCGAGCTCCTCGAAGTCGACGCGGTCCGCCCCGCCGAGGTCGTCACGCGAACGCAGCTGGAGCTTTCGCTCGGCACCACGGCGCTGCCAGAACCACTTGACCATGTACGAAGCCTAAGTGCTCGCCCGGGCGTCCTCCGGTATCGTGGTCTCGGCCCCGGCGTCGGATCGGGGCGCCCGCGCCTGTGGGAAAGAAGGGCGTGGATCGCACTTCCGCCCGCGCGGACGGCCTCGGAAAGGCCGGTTCCTGCGCCCGGGCACGAACCCAGGCAGCATCCCACTGCCGGACAGGCACACATCGTGACGACCTTCGCCGACCTCGGCGTCGACCAGGACATCGTCGACGCCCTCACTGCAAAGGGCATCGTCGACGCGTTCCCCATCCAGGAGCAGACGATTCCGCTGGGCCTTCCCGGCCAGGACATCATCGGCCAGGCCAAGACCGGCACCGGCAAGACCTTCGGCTTCGGCATCCCCGTCGTGCAGCGACTGGGCCAGGACCCGGCGCCGGGCGTGAAGGCCCTCATCGTCGTGCCGACCCGCGAACTGTGCGTGCAGGTCTACGAGGACATGGACATGCTGACCTCCGGGCGATCGACGAGCGTCGTGGCGATCTACGGGGGCAAGGCGTACGAGGGGCAGATCGACCAGCTCAAGGCCGGCGCCCAGATCGTCGTCGGCACGCCCGGTCGCCTGATCGACCTCAACAACCAGCGCCTGCTCGACCTGTCGAACGCGACCGAGGTCGTGCTCGACGAGGCCGACAAGATGCTCGATCTCGGGTTCCTCCCCGACATCGAGAAGATCTTCTCGAAGGTGCCGGCGATCCGCCACACGCAGCTGTTCTCGGCGACCATGCCCGGTCCGATCGTCGCCCTCGCGCGCCGGTTCATGAGCAACCCCATCCACATCCGCGCCACCGACCCCGACGAGGGTCTGACCCAGGCCAACATCAAGCACCTCGTCTACCGCGCGCACTCGCTCGACAAGGACGAGGTGATCGCCCGCATCCTCCAGGCGGAGGGCCGCGGCAAGACCGTGATCTTCACGCGCACCAAGCGCGCCGCGCAGAAGCTCGTCGACGAGCTGAACGACCGCGGCTTCAACGCCGGGGCGGTGCACGGCGACATGAGCCAGGAGGCGCGCGAGCGTTCCATGGCCGGGTTCAAGGCGGGCAAGAAGGACGTCCTCATCGCGACCGACGTGGCCGCTCGCGGCATCGACGTCGACGACGTCACCCATGTGATCAACCACACGATCCCCGACGACGAAAAGGCGTACCTGCACCGCGCAGGTCGCACCGGCCGCGCCGGCAAGACCGGGATCGCCGTCACGTTCGTGGACTGGGACGACCTGCACAAGTGGGCCCTCATCAACCGCGCCCTCGAGTTCGGCCAGCCCGAGCCGGTCGAGACGTACTCGTCGAGCCCCCACCTGTACGCCGACCTCGACATCCCCGCCGGCACGAAGGGGCGCATCGCCACGGCCCCCAAGACGCAGGCCGTGCGCGTGCAGCCCGCGAAGGCTGCGGATGCCGCGGCCGAAGCCGAGACCGACGGCCAGGCTCCGAGCCGCCGTCGCCGTCGCCGCCGCTCGGGCGGCTCGGCCGATCGCGTCGGGTCGACGTTCGAGACGGCCGACGGCACCACCAAGGCCGGCGGCATCCCGGACCCCTCCGCGGACGGCGACCGCGACGCGGACGGCCGCGGCACGCACGACGGCGGCGGCAAGGAGCACCACGACGGGCACCCGGCACCGCGTCGGCGCCGGCGTCGCGGCGGCGGCGGCGCCGGAGGTGGCGCAGCGCCTGCCGGAGCCTGAGTGTGTCACGCGCGGTCGCGGCGCCCGCACTCAGCGTTCTTTCAGCGCTAGTGTGAGGCGACGCGGCAGGATGCCGCGAATCGGACATAAGAAAGGCATACCGTGCGATTCATCGAAAACGCCGTGCCCATCAGCTACGAGTACCAGGGGTTCTGGGGCTCGTTCTGGGACATCATCTGGTGGTTCCTCTGGATCTTCTTCTTCATGGCGTACCTCTTCGCGCTGTTCGCTGTGATCGCCGATCTGTTCCGCGACCACAAGCTCAACGGCTGGTGGAAGGCGGTCTGGATCATCTTCCTGATCTTCGTGCCGTTCCTGACGCTGCTCGTCTACCTCATCGCGCGCGGAAACGGCATGGCTCAGCGCAGCGCGAAGGAGGCATCACAGCTTCAGAGCGCTCAGGACGCGTACATCAAGTCGGTCGCCGGCGGCTCGGCCAGCCCGGCCGACGAGATCGCGAAGGCCAAGTCCCTGCTCGACGCCGGCACGATCACGCAGGCGGAGTACGACGCGCTCAAGGCCAAGGCGCTGGGCTGACCTCGCTGAAGGCCTGAGCCGCGACATCCGCGGCCACGCGAGCGCCCTCGTCCGCCCTCACGGGAAGACGGGGGCGCTTCCGGTTGCACGGGCGATGATGCGGGCGACCATGTCATCGCTCGTGGTGTGCTCGCCCGGCTGGTTGGGCTTGCCGAGTCCGTGGTAGTCGCTGGACCCGGTGACGATGAGGTCCCGCTCGCGGCACAGGTCGCGCAGCGTCTGCAGGCCGGGTTCGCGGTTCTCTCTGTGGCCGAGCTCGAAGCCGGCCAGTCCGGCGTCGAGCATGCGCTCCAGCAGCTTCGTCGGCAGCAGCCCGGCGCGCCCGGCCGGGTGCGCGATGACCGCCACTCCCCCGGCCCCGGTCACCAGCGCGACGGCCGTCACCGGGTCGGGCGCGTAGAGCGCCACGTAGTAGTCGCCGCGGGGGCTGAGGATGCCCGCGAACGCCTCGGCGCGGTCGCGGACGAGACCGCGTGCGACGAGCGCGTCGGCGATATGGGGGCGACCGACGGTGGCGCCGTCGGTGGTCTGGGCGAGGATGTCGTCCCACACCAGGTCGTAGTCGCGCGCGATGCGGTCGGCCATGAGGCGCGCACGATCCAGCCGAGAGGAGCGGATCCGCTCGGTCATCGCGCGCAGATCCGCATCGTCGGGGTCCGGCAGGTACGCCAGCACGTGGACGCTGCGCCATTCGTGGCGCGCCGAGAGCTCCATCCCCGGGATGAACGTCATGGCGAGGGATGCCGTCGCCTCGGCCGCCTCGGCCCAGCCCGAGGTCGTGTCGTGGTCGGTGAGCGCCGCCGTGCGCACCCCGTGCCGGTGCGCGGAGGCCATGACCTCTGCGGGGGGCTGGGTGCCGTCGGAGCGGGCCGAGTGCAGGTGCAGATCGCTCGGTCCTTCGAAGCGCTGCGTCGTCGGCATCCTCCGAGCGTAGCGCGGCGTCAGCGGGCGCCACGCGGGGTGGCGCTGACCGATCTCCCAGCCTGGCCGCATAGAGTCGCGGACGTGCTGCGCCTGCTCGGGATCCTCGTCACGGTGCTGTGCGCCATCGCGGCCGCCGTGGTGACCTGGCCGGCGTTCTTCCACCTCGAGCGCACGTATCCGTTCGCGCAGCTGGTGTCCTTCCGCGGTGTGATGGTGCTCGCCTTCGCGGCGATCGCCGTGGTGGCGCTGCTGCTCGCGATCGCGCGTCCGATCCGCCCGCTCGCGTTCGCGCTGGCGATCGTGGCCGGTGTCGCGGTCGTGGCCAACGGTGCCATCGTGGCGTCGCGCGGCGGTATGGGCACGGATCCGCTTCCGGCGAAGACCGAGAGCAGCGTGCGCGTCATGACCTGGAACACGGCGGGCCCGGCAACCTCCCCCGAGACGATCGCGAAGATCGCGGTGGCGATGGATGCCGACATCGTGGCGCTCCCCGAGACCACGATCGAGACGGGGGCAGCGGTGGCGGTCGCGATGCGCGAGCTCGGACACCGCATGTGGGCCCACCACGCCGAGGATCCCTCGACCGAGTGGGACGCCGGCTCGACCACGCTGCTGATCTCGCCGGAGCTCGGCGACTACTCGGTCATCGAGTCCTCTGCGGACGGCACGAGCAACACGTCGACCGTGCCCAGCGCCGTGGCGATGCCGGTCTCGGGCGAAGGACCGATCGTCGTGGCCGCCCACGCCGTCGCGCCGCGCGAGGAGTACATGGACGACTGGCGCGATGACCTGCAATGGCTCGCCGACCAGTGCGGCGACGGCAACGTCATCATGGCCGGCGACTTCAACGCGACGGTCGACCACATGTCGGGCCTGGGGATCGACGGGGCGACGCTCGGTCACTGCACCGACGCCGCGGTCGAGACCGGCAACGGCGCCCTGGGCACGTGGGCGACCGACATGCCGGCCATCCTCGGCGCTCCGATCGACCACGTCATGGCCTCACCGCACTGGCGCGCGACGGGTTCCCTGGTGCTGCGATCGCTCGACGGGTCCGGATCGGACCACCGTCCGCTGATCGTGCAGTACGAGCCCGTCGGCTGAGGCCCGGCGCCTGCGCGCGTGTCCCACGCGCGTGCGAGACTGGACGTATGAGCACCGCAGCCAGCGAGGCGTCCGGAGGCGCTACGAGCACCGCAGAGACGCACCCCTCGACCAGCACGAACCGCCGTCAGCCGTTCGGTCAGGGATTCCTCGACACCATCTCGACCGGCTGGGCGGAGCGCCCGGTTCAGGCGCCGCCCGCGCGCGATCAGGCCTCCTTCGCCGCCGCCCGACGCGATGCCGTGTCGGCCGCGTTCCCCGGGCGTCGGGTCATCGTGCCGGCGGGCGAGCTCAAGCAGCGCAGCAACGACACCGACTACCCGTTCCGCGCCCACTCGGCGTTCGCGCACCTGACCGGCTGGGCCTCCGACGCCGAACCCGGCTCGGTGCTCGTGTTCGAGCCGCTGGCCGCTGGCGGGCACGAGGTCACGCTGTACTTCCGTGAGCGCGCCGACCGCACCACGAGCGAGTTCTACTCGGATGCCTCGATCGGCGAGTTCTGGATCGGCCCGCGCCCCGCGCTCGACGGCGTCGCCGCGGATCTCGGCGTGGCCACCGCCCATGTCGACGACTTCGAATCCCGCGACGGCGACCTCGTGGTCGACGAGGACGACGCCCTGACGCGCTTCGTGTCCGAGCTGCGCCTGGTGAAGGACTCCTACGAGATCGCGCAGATGGAGCTCGCGGTGCAGGTGACCGCGAACGGGTTCGACGACATCGTCGCGAACCTCCCCGCCATCATCGAGCACCCGCGCGGCGAGCGCGTCGTGGAGGGCGTCTTCCATCGGCGCGCCCGCAGCGACGGCAACACCGTCGGCTACGACACGATCGCGGCCTCGGGCCCGCACGCGTGCTACCTGCACTGGACGCGCAACGACGGCGCCGTCGTGCCGGGCGACCTCATCCTCGTCGACGCCGGCGTCGAGGTGGACAGCCTCTACACCGCCGACATCACCCGCACGCTGCCGGTGAGCGGCCGGTTCACCGACGTCCAGCGCAAGGTCTACGAGGCGGTGCGCGAGGCGGCGGACGCCGCATTCGCCGCCGCCCGACCAGGCGTCATGTTCCGCTCCGTGCACGAGGCCGCGATGCAGGTCATCGCGGCTCGCGTCGCGGAATGGGGTCTGCTGCCGGTCACCGCCGACGAGGCGCTCGACGCCGACCGCGGCGGTCAGCACCGCCGCTACATGGTGCACGGCACGAGCCACCACCTCGGCATCGACGTGCACGACTGCGCCCAGGCGCGCCGCGACATGTACTACGAGGGGCTGCTCGAGCCGGGCATGGTGTTCACGATCGAGCCGGGGCTGTACTTCCAGATCGACGACGTGACCGTGCCCGAGGAGTACCGCGGCATCGGCGTGCGCATCGAGGACGACATCCTCATGACCGCCGACGGCCCGGTGAACCTCTCGGCCGGCATCCCGCGCACGGCCGACGAGGTCGAGGCCTGGATCGCCCGCAGCGGTCGTTGAGCGAGCGAAGCGAGACGAAACGCGTGACCTACACGCCCGCCCCGTCGTTCACGACGCGCCCGACGCTCACGGGCACGTTCGGCATGTCGGCCTCGACCCACTGGCTGGCCACCGCCACCGCTCAGGCCGTGCTCGAGCGCGGCGGCAACGCGTTCGACGCGTCGGTGGCGGCCGCCTTCGTCCTGCACGTGGTCGAACCCCACCTCAACGGCCCCGGGGGCGACCTCGTCGGCATCTTCCAGACCGCGGATGCCGCCACCCCGACGGTCCTCATGGGCCAGGGGCCCGCGCCCGCCGGGGCGACGATCGGGCACTACCGCGGCGAGGGCCTCGAGCTCGTACCCGGCGCCGGGGGCCTGGCGGCCGCCGTGCCCGGCGCGGTGGACGCGTGGCTGCTGCTGCTGCGCGACCACGGCACGTGGGAGCTCGCGGACGTGCTCGCCTACGCGATCGGGTATGCCCGCGACGGTCACCCCCTGGTGGCCGGAGCCGCCGCGACGATCGGGCGCGTCGCCGACCTGTTCCGTGACGACTGGACGACCTCGGCGGCGTTGTGGATGCCGGAGGGCGAGCCGCCCACGGCCGGCCAGATCGTGCGCAACCCCGCCTATGCGGACGTCCTCGACTCGCTCGTGCACGCGTCATGCACGGTGCGCGACGACGGGCCGGTGGGTCGCGCGGCCCGCATCGATGCGGCGCGCACGGAGTGGAAGACGGGGATCGTCGCGTACGAGGCATCCACGTTCCTTGCGCGGCCGCACCGGCACTCGGGAGGCGGCATGCACGCGGCCGTCATCACGGCCGACGACTTCGCCGCGTTCGAAGCGGGCTACGAGCCGCCGGTGACGCGCGATTTCCGTGGACGCACGATCGCGAAGGCGGGTGCGTGGACCCAGGGCCCGGCCCTGCTGCAGACGCTCGGACTGCTGGAGCCGCTCGACGACGACCTCCTCGACCCGTCGCAGGAGGCCGGCGCCCACACCATCCTCGAAGCGCAGAAGCTCGCCTACGCCGACCGCGACGCGTGGTTCGGCGATGCCGAGGTGGATCTCGACTCGCTGCTGGACGCCGACTACCTCAGTGAGCGGCGCGCGCTCATCGGCGACACCGCCTCGGCCGAGTTCCGTCCCGGATCCCTCTCGGGCCGCACCCCGTTCCGCCCGCCGCTGCGCACGTCGTACGACGCGCCCGCCGTCGGCACGGGCGAGCCGACCGTGGCCCACGGCGAAGCTCGGGTGACACCGGCCGGCGAGACCCGTGGCGACACCTGCCACCTCGACGTCATCGACCGGTGGGGGAACATCGTCTCGGCCACGCCCTCCGGCGGATGGCTGCAGTCCTCGCCCACGATCCCCGCGCTCGGGTTCTGCCTCGGCACCCGCCTGCAGATGACGTGGCTCGAGCCCGGGCACGCCTCCTCGCTCGTGCCGGGTCGCCGTCCGCGCACCACGCTCACCCCCACGCTCGTCCTGCGCGACGGCGTTCCCGAGTTCGCGATCGGCTCCCCCGGCGGCGACCAGCAGGACCAGTGGCAGCTGCTCGCCCTGCTGCGCATCATCGTCGGCGGCTACACGCCGCAGCAGGCGATCGACGCGCCGGCGCTGCACACCAGCGCGCTTCCCGAGTCGTTCTGGCCGCGCACCTGGACCCCGGCGGGCGCCGTCGTCGAGAACCGGCTGGGCGAGGACGTGATCGCGGGCCTCGAACGCCGCGGGCACGTCGTGACCCGCGCCGGCGACTGGTCGCTCGGCCGGGTCTCGGCTGCCGGGAAGGACGCCGCCGGCGTACTGTGGGCGGCCGCCAACCCCCGCGGCATGCAAGGCTACGCCGCAGGCCGCTGAGCAAGGCTACGCCGCAGGCCGCTGAGCAAGGCTACGCCGCAGGCTGCTGAGCAAGGCTACGCCGCAGGCTGCTGAGCAAGGCTACGCCGCAGGCCGCCGAGCCGGCGGGCCGACGTACCGCGCCGACGGGCGGATGATCTTCGGGTCCGCCGCCTGCTCCAGGATGTGCGCGGTCCAGCCGATCGTGCGGGCGATCGCGAAAGTGGGCGTGAACATCTCCCGTGGCAGGCCGCACTCCTCCATCACGATGGCGGCCCAGAACTCGACGTTGGCGTGAAGCTCACGGCCCGGCTTGGCCTCCGCGAGCAGGCGCTCGGCCGTCCGCTCGAACTCCAGGGCGAGGGCGACGCGAGCGCCGCCGAGGTCCTGCGCGACGCGCTTCATCAATTCGGCGCGCGGATCTGCCGTGCGGTACACCGCGTGCCCGAAACCCATCAGACGGCGGCCGGCATCCAGCTCGGCGCGGATCCACGGCTCGGTCCGCTCGGTCGTCCCGACTGCGTCCAGTCCGTCGAGCGCACGCGCCGGCGCTCCGCCGTGCAGCGGACCGGTGAGGGCGCCGAGCGCGCCGGTCAGGCACGCCGCGACGTCCGCGCCGGTCGACGCGATCACCCGCGCGGTGAACGTCGAGGCGTTGAACCCGTGGTCCATCACCGAGACGAGGTAGGCCGTCAGCGCCCGCTCGACGGCTTCCTCGGGCACGGTGCCCGTCACCTGATACAGGTAGTCCGCCACGACACCCCGTCCGCGCAGCGACGGCAGCGCGGCTTCGCCGCGTGACCGTCGCCACAGACCGGCGACCAGCGGTGCCGTGACGGCGGCCATCGTGAGCGCGTCCGTCAGGCGCGCCTCCGGCTCCAGGTCATAGAGGGGACGGATGCCGCGGCTGGCCGCCAGCAGCGGCCACGAGGCTGCGAGGCCGGCGAGGACGTCGGGCGTCGTCTGTCCGACGGCGCCGAGGATCGCGTCGAGGTCTGATCGGGCACGCTCGACCGCATCCTCCACTCGCGAACGGAACACCCGTGTCGTAGCGGGGGTCGGCGCCTCCCCCGTGACGAGCAGCTGCCACGCGGCCTCGAACGTCGCCGTCTCCGCAAGCTCGACGGCGGAGCGATCGCGGTACTGGTAGAAGCCCTCGCCGCCCCGCACGTCGCCGACCGTCGTCTCGGCCACGACGACACCCGCGAGTCCGCGCGGCACCTCGATCATCGACATCATCGCGTTCATGTTCCCGTCTCCGTCCTGCGTCGCACCAGACGCGCTACAGTCAGTGTCGGAACTTGATCCTCATTCCGTCAATCTTGATCGGATCAACCTCGTGCGCGAACTTCCCCGCCTCACCGCCGCGCAGGCCGCCGCCCGTCTCGGCGTCAAACCCGAGTCGCTGTACGCATACGTGTCGCGCGGGCTCCTCTCCCGTGAGCGGGACGCCTCGGGCTCCTGGTTCGATCCGCTGGAGGTGGAGGCGTTCGCTCTGCGGCGCCGTCGCGTCGCGCCGCGTGCCGTGGAGTCCTCGGGCGGCGGCATGCCGCTCATGGTGCTGGACACGTCGCTGGCCCACCTCGAAGACGACGAGCTCTTCTACCGCGAGCGCTCGGCCGCACGTCTCGCGCGCGAGTTGACGTTCGAAGACGTCGTCCGCTGGCTGTGGCGGGCCCCCGTGCTCCGTGGGCCGGACGGAGTGGACCTCACCCGGGCGCGGCGTACGGTGGCCACGCTCGGCGATGCCGCCACGACCCTGGATCTCCTGCTCGTCGCGGTCACGGCGCTCGCGAGCACGGATCCGCTGCGCGACGATCCCTCCGCCGCAGCTCTGGCGCGCGTGGGCGCACGGCTGCTCGTCGGACTGCCCGCGACCCTGACGGACGACAGCACGGCGGGGGGCTCGATCGCCGACACGCTCTGGCGTGCTCTGGCCGCACACCAGCGCCCCGACGGCGCCCGCCTCGTGGACGCCGCGCTCATCCTGGTCGTCGACCACGATCTCGCCGTGTCGACGCTGGCCGCACGGGTGGCGGCATCCGCCCGAGGCTCGGCGTACGCGATCGTCACCGCCGCGCTCGGCGCCTTCGACGCGCCGCTGCACGGGCACGCGAGCCGCGATGCCGTGCGCATGATCCGTGCCGTGCAGGGCGGCCAGTCGCCGGCTGCGGCGATCGCCCGGGCGGTGCGGGACGGCGGACGCGGCATCCCGGGCTTCGGTCAGTCGATGTATGCCGGCGGCGACATGCGCGCCGCCGTGCTCCTCGAGCTGCTGGGCGACACGCCGGGAGGCGAGGAGGTCGCGGGCCTCGTCGCCGCCGTCCACGCCGAGGTCGCGCGGCACGCCGACATCCGGCCGAACCTCGACCTCGCCCTGGCCGCCCTCGCACTGTGGGGCGATATGGGCGAGGACGCGGGAGCGGTCGTGTTCGCGATCGGCCGCCTCGCCGGATGGATCGCCCACGCGATCGACGAGTTCGACCAGAGGCCGATGAGGCTGCGCCCGCGCGGACGCTACGTCGGCCCTGCCGCGGCCGAGTGACGGTTCAGCCGACGACGCCGCGCATCCACGTTGCGACGCCGACGGCCACCTCGGCCCCGATGTCTGCCGCGGCGCGCTTGCGTCCCTTCACCTCGAACGAATGCCCGCCGCCGTCGACCCACGAGATCTCGGCGCTGCGGCACGACGCGACCGCGGCCTCCAGCTGCTCGTGCGGGTCGATGAAGGGATCGTTCGTGCCCTCGACGAACAGCTGCGGCTGCGGCACATCGGGCAGATGATCGACGCGTGGCTTGTCGGGTCGTCCGGGCGGATGCAGCGGGTAGCCGAGGTACACGAGCCCCGCCGGGGCGATCGCGCCCTCTGCCGCCGCCATCGAGGCCATCCGTCCGCCGTACGACTTGCCCATCGCGAACACCGGCATTCCGTGGGCGTACTCGGCCAGGGCGGCCGCTACCGCCGCCCACGTCGCGACGGCATGCGCCGCGGGCCCCGGCATCCGCCGCCCCTGTTCGGCGTAGGGGAAGTTGAACCGCACGGTCGCGACCCCTTCCCGCGAGAGCCCGGCCGAGAATCCGAGGAGGAATGGATGCCGGTACCCCGCGCCGGCCCCGTGCGCCACCGCCGCGAACGCCCGCGGGTCGACAGGGGTCTCGTACTCCGCGGACACCTCGACTGCACCCGCCGGAAGTTCGACCGCGATCGTCCTCTCGTGCGTCGTCATGTGTCCGCCCCGCGGTACTCGCGCCGCAGCTCACAGACCTCGATGGCGGGAGCGGCGGCGAAGCTCATCGAGAGTCGTCGTCCTTCGACTCTCCGGTCGTGACCTCGTCGGAGACAGACGCCCCCTCGGGAGCATCCGCGGCATCCCGTTCCGGTGCGGCGTGCGTCTCGGGGTCGACGGCGGACGCGGCGGGCACCGCGGCGGCGGCGGACGCGGCGTCCGTCGCCGGCGCCACCCGCTCGCCGTACTTCGGAGGCTCCGCAGGTTGCGGCGCGGCCGGAGCCGACGCCGCGGCGGCCGGCGCGGCGGGTGCAGCCGGCTGTGGCCGGGCGGCCGCCGGAGCCGAGAGCGGCCCGAGCACCTGACGCGCGCGGTGCACGCTGTTGTCTGCCACCGTCACCTCGTAGTGGTCGGCGAGCACCTGCATGACAGAGGCGTAGTCGCGACGGCGGCGGACGAACGAATACGCCACGATGCTCATCAGCATGCCGATCGCGATGCCCACGAACAGCACGCCGACGAACGCCTGGATCGGCACCGAAGGCGAGCCGATCACGAGGATCGCCGAGAACAGCAGTCCCAGCAGCACGCCGTTCACGGCACCGGAGCGGGCCGCCGAGGCGTAGCCCAGACGGCCGGTGATTCGTTCGATCGAGCGCAGCCCCTGACCGACGATGGCGATGTCGCGCGCGGGGATGTCGGCCGCGATCAGCGACGACACCGCCTTCTGCGCAGCCTCGTACGTCGGGAAGTTCGCCACCGTCTGACCGACGGCATCCGAACCCTGCGGCAAGCGCCCTCCCATCATGGTCATCTCCCCATCCTCCCACGGCACGCGGACTACGCTGGGACGTGTGAGCACGCAGAGGGTTTTCGTCGCGCGCCTGTCCGGGTGCTCGGTCTTCGACCCCGCCGGCGATCGTCTCGGCAAGGTCCGCGACGTCGTCGTCATCTACCGAAAAGACGATCCGCCCCGCGTGATCGGCCTGGTCGTCGAGATCCCGGGCCGGCGCAACGTGTTCGTGTCCATCGGACGCGTGACCTCGATCGCCACGGGCCAGGTCATCACGACGGGACTCATCAACGTCCGCCGCTTCCAGCAGCGAGGCGGCGAGGTGCGCGTCATGGCCGAGATGGTCGGCCGCAAGGTCTTCCTCGCCGACGGCTCGGGTACCGCGGTCATCGAGGATGTGGCCATCGAGCGCAACCGGCTCGGCGAATGGGACGTCGGCCAGCTGTTCCTGCGCAAGCCCAAGACCAGCGCATCGCCGTTCGCGAAAGGACCGACGACCTTCGCCGGATGGGACGACGTGCGCGAGAGCCAGGTGCCCGGCGAGGCGCAGTCCGCCGAGCAGCTCGTCGCCACGTACTCCGAACTGCGACCCGCGGATCTCGCGAACACACTGCTCGACCTGCCCGAGGACCGCCTGCTCGAGGTCGTCGAAGAGCTTCCCGACGACCGGCTCGCCGACGCCCTCGAAGAGATGCCCGAAGAGGAGCAGGTGCACATCCTCGAGGCGCTCGACGACGAGCGCGCCGCCGACATCCTCGACGCCATGGAACCGGACGATGCGGCAGACGTCCTGGGCCAGCTCCCCGAGGATCAGCGCGAAGAGCTGCTCGATCTGATGGAGCCCGAAGAGGCAGAAGACGTCCGCGCTCTGCTGAAGTACGGCCCCGACACCGCCGGCGGTCTCATGACGAGCGAGCCGATCGTGCTGTCGGCGGACGCGACGATCGCCGAGGCGCTCGCCCTCATCCGCCGGCACGAGCTGCACCCGGCTCTTGCGGCCGCCGTGTTCGTGACGCTCCCGCCGTACGAGACGCCCACCGGGCGGCTGCTGGGCACCGTGCACTTCCAGCGGATGCTGCGCTATCCCCCGCACGAGCGCCTCGGCGCGATCATCGACGACACTCTCGACCCGGTGCCGGCGACCGCGTCGGCCGCGGAGGTGGCTCGTCTGCTGGCGTCGTACAACCTGGTGTCGCTGCCGGTCGTGGATCCCGCGCACCGTCTCGTCGGCGCCATCAGTGTCGACGACGTGCTCGACTATCTGCTCCCCGAGGATTGGAGATCGCAGGATGCCGCCGATGAACGGCCGGCATCCGACACCGTTCCGACGACCACCGCGAGCATCCCCCGGAGGCGCTGATGGCACGCACGACTCGCCAGCCGGCGCTCGATGCCCCGCGCGGCCGCTCGGGCATGCTGCAGCGCGGTCCCCAGCAGCAGTCCAGCGACAGGTTCGGACGCTTCTCCGAGGCGTTCGCCCGTGCGATGGGCACCTCGGGCTTCCTCATCGGCATGACGGTCTTCGTCACGGTGTGGCTGCTCTGGAACATCCTCATGCCGCCGCAGCTGCAGTTCGACCCCGCGGCGACCAACTTCACGCTGCTCACTCTGATCCTGTCGCTGCAGGCGTCCTACGCCGCCCCGCTCATCCTGTTGGCGCAGAACCGGCAGGACGACCGTGACCGCGTGCAGATCGAGCAGGATCGGCAGCGCGCCGAGCGCAACCTCGCCGACACCGAGTACCTGGCCCGTGAAGTGGTGGCGCTGCGCATGGCGGTGAACGACTTCTCCGAGCAGGTCCTCACCCGCGACGCATTGCGCAGCGAGCTGCGCGCGCTGCTGGAGAAGCTCGACACCGCCGCCGAGGTCGAGGGCGGCGCCGCACGATGACCGGCAGCTCGCTCGCGGACGCCGTCCGCGCAGCGGTCGGCGCAGTCTCCGACCCGGAGTTGCGGCGACCGCTGCGCGAGCTCGACATGGTGCGCGACATCTCCGTCGACGGCGGCGTCGCGCACGTCGCCATCGCCCTCACGATCGTCGGCTGCCCGGCCGCCGACCGCATCGCCGCCGACGTCACGGCGGCGGCGGCATCCGTCACCGGCGTCGCTGACGTCGCACTCGAAGTCGGCGTGATGACGCCGGCTGAGCGGCATGCGCTGACCGACCGCCTGCGGGGCGGGCGGGCGCGAGAGATGCCGTTCGGCCCCGGCAGTCTCACCCGGGTCATCGCGGTCACCAGCGGCAAGGGCGGCGTCGGCAAGTCGACGGTCACCGCGAACCTCGCCGCGGCGCTGGCCGCACGAGGCCTCGCTGTGGGGCTGGTCGACGCCGACGTGCACGGCTTCTCGATCCCCGGCCAGCTCGGCCTCGTCGGGCCCGATGGCGGCGTACCCCAGCCGACCCGCGTGGACGACCTCATGCTGCCACCGGTGGCGCACGGTGTGAAGGTCATCTCGATCGGCATGTTCCTTCGCCGCGCCGACGGCGACAAGGCGCCCCTCGGCGCGGTCGCCTGGCGCGGTCCGATGCTGCATCGCACCGTGCAGCAGTTCCTCACCGACGTGTACTTCGGCGACCTCGACGTGCTGCTCCTGGACATGCCGCCCGGCACGGGCGATGTCGCGATCTCGGTGGGTCAGCTGCTGCCCAACGCCGAAGTGCTCGTCGTCACGACGCCGCAGACCGCCGCTTCCGACGTCGCCGTCCGCAGCGGGCTGGTCGCACGGCAGACCGGTCAGAAGGTGATCGGCGTCATCGAGAACATGGCCGCGATGACTCTCCCCGACGGCACGACGCTCGACCTGTTCGGCGCCGGCGGCGGCGCCGCGGTCGCCGCCGCCCTCACCGCGTCCGGCGACACCGTGCCGCTGCTGGCGTCGGTGCCCCTCAGCCCGGTGCTGCGGACGGACGCGGATGCCGGCATCCCGGCCGTTCTCGCCCACCCCGACGATCCGGCGGCACGCGCCATCGCCGATGTCGCGGACGCCCTGGCCCGCGTGCCTCGGGGTCTGGCCGGACGAAGCCTGCCGTTCCGTCCGCATTGACACGGAGCAGATGCCGTCGAGCTGGCGCTCAGGTGGCCTCGGTGTCATACGGCGGCGGGCCGCCGAGTGCGCCGCGGAACGTCTCGCGCGGCGGTGTCTCCGGCGCTGTCACGACCGCGGTCGCCGCGGCAGTCGTGGCGGCCGCACGAGGAGCGAGCGGTGCATCATCGAGCAGCGCCTCGCGGATGATGCGCCGCGGGTCGTACTGACGCGGGTCGAGGGTGCGCCAGTCGACGTCGTCGAAGTCCTCGCCCATCTCGTCGCGCACTCGCGTCCGGGCGCTGGACACCCACTCCCGCGCACGCTTGGTGAGAGCCGCCAGCGACTCGGCATAGCGGGGTAGGCGCTCGGGCCCCAGGATGAGCGCAGCGACGACACCGATCAGCAAGAGCTTCTCGATGGTGAGGCCGAAGATCATGACATCAGGTTACCGCCGTGCCTGCCCCGCCGGCGCCGCGCGGCCGCGTAGGCTGGCGGGCGGAGGATTCGCATGGGAGAGCAGAACGCGAACCAGCGGTTCGTCGATGAAGCCACGAGTGAGCCCGATCACATCGCGGCGGCACGCGCTCACGCGCTGGAGCTCGGTGCAGCCCCGGTGAGCCCGGCGATCGGCGCGCAGTGCGCGGTCATCGCCGCGGCGTCGCAGGCGCTCAGCATCGTCGAGATCGGCACCGGCGCCGGGGTGTCGGGGCTCTGGCTGCTGCACGGCTCGCCGCGCGCCACGCTCACGACGATCGACAAGGAACCCGAGCATCTGGGTGCGGCACGACAGGCATTCGCCGACGCACGGATACCGGCCGCTCGTGCGCGCTTCATCACCGGGCGGGCATCCGAAGTGCTGCCCCGCATGAACGAGGCCTCGTACGACATCGTCCTCGTCGACGCCGACCCCGAAGGCGTCATCGAATACGTGGAACACGGACTCCGCCTGGTGCGCGCCGGTGGAACGGTCCTGGTGCCGCGTGTGCTCGCCGGTGGAGCCGTGGCCGACCCCGTGCGTCGCGACGCCGTGACGACGGCCTACCGTTCGCTGATCCAGGAGACGCAGGCCTCCCCCGCGGTCATCGGCGCGCTGTCGATCACCGGCGAGGGACTGCTGCAGCTGACCACGGTGCCCTCGCCCTGACCGCGGCGCCACGCACGCGCCGTGCATACGTGAAAGGCCGGTCCGAGGACCGGCCTTTCACATGACGATGCGAGTTACGCGGCGGTCACGACGCCACCCAGAACGTCGTAGAGCTCCTTCGCCTCAGCGTCGTTCACGGAGACGACGAGACGGCCTCCACCCTCGAGCGGCACCCGCACGATGATGAGTCGGCCCTCCTTCACGGCCTCCATCGGCCCGTCTCCGGTTCTCGGCTTCATGGCTGCCATTGCGGCTCCTTTACATCGATGGTCTGCCAGACAAGTTTATCGTGAGGGCACAGACACCGGGGTACGCCTGTGGAAAGCGGCATCCGAATTCCGCTCATGGCACCTGCCAGGCGGTGTTCCCCAGGGCGTACATGTTGTAGATCCACCACCACTGGCCGAAGAGGCAGGCCATGAGGACGCAGATGCGCCACGCGCGCGATCGAGGCACGGCGAACGCCCCCCACAGCGGCGACAGCGGCACCAGCAGGCGGAAGATGCTCGACTGGGGGAAGAACACCAGCACCAGGTACAGCAGATAGCTCGCGCTCCACAGCCGGATCTCGACGCCCAGCCGCTTCACCTGGGGCAGGAGCAGCAGCACGCAAGCGATCGCCACGAGGCCCACTCCCACCGCGACGTACCCCCACGCCACCGGCAGCTGCCACATGGTGCCGAACCAGAATCGGATGCCGGCATCGAACCCGTCGGACGGGGCGAAGCTCGCGTCGCCCAGGATCCAGTTGCGACGCCACGCGAGCTCGGTGGACAGATACGCACCAGAATCGCCCGTGATCCATCCGGCGATCAGCTGCCATGCGAATCCGGCGACCGCGGCGAGCAGTCCCAGCACGACGATGTGCGCGATCTCTCGCCCGCCCAACGGCTCGCGACGCCGGTTCCACCACCGCCAGATGCCGAACAGGGCGAGGAACAGCGAGAACGCGAGCACGCCCGGGCGCGTGAACGCCATGAGCGGGATGAGCAGGTACAGCCATCCGTAGCGTCGGCGCATGACGCACCAGATCGCGCAGAACAGCCACAGCAGGTTCAGCGTCTCGGCGTAGCCCACTTGGAACAGTGCGGCCAGCGGCCCGCACGCGAAGAACAGCACCGCCCACAATGCCGCGGATTCGTCCAGTCTCAGGCGGAGCATCCGGTAGAGGACGAGGGATGCCGCATACCCCGCGACCAGAGAGACGATCAGGGCCCCGGCAGCCCATTGCCCGAACGGGATCGACACCCATTGCGCGAGGTAGGGATAGACGGGCAGGAATGCCCAGGCGTTCTCCGCGATCTGCCCCGACTCGGTGAGTGGCAGCTCGGACGGGTAGCCGGAGTAGCCGATCAGCCAGTACCACGTCCCGTCCCAGGCCACGATCGTCGAGCCGAGATTCGCGTCCGCCCCCATCCGGCTGCCGAACCCCGAGAGCTCCGCGGCGAGGAAGAGCAGCAGCGTCGTCACCAGCCGTGCGGCGATGTAGATGACGGCGATGCGCACCGCCGCCCGCACCGGACGGGCGGGCGCGGCCCGGGACGCGTCAGCCACGGACCTCAGCTGCCCGCGAGCCAGGCCCGCAGGCCCCGTTCGACCGCCTCGATCTGCGTGATCGGCACCCGCTCCTCGTCATGGTGCGCAAGGCTCGGGTCGCCGGGGCCGTAGTTCACGGCGGGAACGCCCATCGCACTGAACCGTGCGACGTCGGTCCACCCGTACTTCGGGCGAGGCTCGGCGTTCACCGCCGCGAGGAACTCCTGCGCCAACGGGGCGTCCAGGCCCGGGCGCGCGCCAGCGGCGCCGTCCACGATCTCGACGTCGAAGCCGGCGAAGACGTCGCGGACGTGCTGCTCAGCCTCGTCGAGGCTTCGGATCGGAGCGAAGCGGTAGTTGACCTCGACTTCGCACAGGTCGGGGATCACGTTTCCTGCCACGCCACCGCGGATCCGTACGGCGTTGAGGCCTTCGCGGTAGACCAGCCCCTCGACGGCGACCTCACGCGGCCGGTACTCCGCAAGACGCGCGAGCACCGGAGCCGCCTTGTGGATGGCGTTGTCGCCCACCCACGCGCGTGCACTGTGCGCGCGGACGCCGTGTGTGCGCACGATCGCCCGCAGGTTGCCGTTGCAACCGCCCTCCACAGCGCCGTTGGACGGTTCGCCGAGAATCGCGAAGTCACCCTGGAACAGATCGGGTCGCGTCCGGGCAAGGCGCGTGAGACCGTTGAGGTCGGCATCGACCTCTTCATGGTCGTACCACATCCAGGTGATGTCGACACGAGGCGCGATGAGTTCCGCCGCAAGCTTCAACTGCACCGCGGTGCCGGCCTTCATATCGACCGTGCCGCGACCCCAGATGACCGAGACTCCGTCCACGTCGAGGTCGCGAGTGGGCAGGTTCTCGTTGATCGGCACCGTATCGATGTGGCCGGCGATCACCACGCGCTGCGCACGGCCGAGAATCGTGCGGGCGACGATCGTGTCGCCGTCGCGGTAGACCTCGAGGTGCGGCAGCACCGAGATCGCCTCGTGGATTGCATCGGCCAGCACGCCCTCGTCACCCGAGACGCTCGGGATGTCGCAGATGTTCCGCGTGAGTTCGACAGAGGACACGGACAGATCGAGCGACGCCATTGTTCGAGTCTACCCAGCGCCGCGGCGGCGCCCTATACAGGCGTGTTAACGCGGAATGGCCACCCAGGGTGTGGGTGGCCATTCCGTGAATGGGTGTCCGGCGGTGTCCTACTCTCCCACAGGGTCCCCCCTGCAGTACCATCGGCGCTGAGAGGCTTAGCTTC
>Ga0160453_100090_pt1 | contig 95229 bp, 87 predicted proteins | sample HID1971K_E6MG_FD_108228 | JGI IMG/M metagenome (GOLD analysis project Ga0160453, IMG submission 108228) | Enriched millipede-associated microbial communities from UW Madison campus, WI, USA - HID1971K_E6 MG | ecosystem: Host-associated > Arthropoda: Insects > Digestive system > Unclassified ...
CAAGTCCCGCCGCAAGGAGGAAATCCGCAGCAGTGGAACCAAGGCGTACCACAAGGAGGAAATCCGCAGCAGTGGAACCAAGGCGTACCACAAGGAGGAAATCCGCAGCAGTGGAATCAAGTCAAGCCGCAAGGAGGAAATCCGCAGCAGTGGAACCAAGCCGCCCCGCAAGGAGGAAATCCGCAGCAGTGGAATCAAGTCCCGCCTCAAGGAGCGAATCTACAGCAGCGGCAACAGGTCTACAATCAACCTTATACTAAAGAAGAAAAAGATAAATCTTCTCGTAATTTCGAAAACGTTCTAGCTCGAGTTTGGCTACCTACAGTATTTATTATTGTTATGTTAGTTGGTATGCTGTGGGGCTTTGTTGCAGTGGTGAAAGAAGGATATTTATCTGAACCAGTTCGCTGTTGGTTAGGCGTATTTGTCGCGGTTGTATTATATGTACTCGGCTTAAGTCAATATCATCATAAGCGGGCTGCACTTGGAAAAGTATTACTAGGTGGGTCACATGGATTACTAATTATTACGATATCAGTAGCACATCTAGCCTATGAAATTCTCTCTATACCTTTAGCCATTGTTTGCTATATCGTAGCATTTTCGCAAATAATTTATTCATCAATACGTTGGAAATCACAAACGTTAATTACAATTTCAATTATCTCAGGTTTTCTCTGTGCGTTGCTTGTAGATCTCACAGAGATTAATGGCTCCCTCTTCATTATTTCACAATTAGCCTTTTCATTAGTTATGTTAAATCTGAGCTATAAACTTAACTATCAAGTAGCTTACTGGTTTGCTTTTGTTCTACTTCAATTCTCATTACTTATTGCTTTAGATGAATTCTTTGTTGTACAAGAGAGTTTGTATGTTTTCGCTATCCTAATTCAGCTCATTTGTTTGTATATTCATTTCCTTATAGATAATAAAAATACGATAAACTATATTGCTCTGCAGGTTGTTGCAGTGAACAATGCTATACTTTGGTCCATTTTCTTATTAGTAGACAATCATAAGAATTCATTCTGGATTGTATTAGGACTTATGCTTCTATGTTATTTAGCGGGATCTTTCTTCTTCAATAATAAGATAAATACAGCAGTAGCTGAAGAGAAAAACTCTTATCGATATCGCCATGAGCTGAGTTTAATAATATCTAGTTTTATTGCACTTATATTATTTCTCGATCTTGCAGCCTGGGAATTTAAAGCAACGATGGTGCAAATAATAGTAGCTTTTTCGATGATTATAGCAATAAGAAAGAAATATATTGTATATGGAATTCTTTCCTCTCTTGTGTTTGTAACGATCTCTATTGTCGTTATGCTGCAAAAAGTACCACATGTATTCTCTGCTGAAATGTTAAATTGGATAATTATATTAGCTTCAATGTCATTTATTCATGATCAATACAGAAAAAATATTGTTAATGATAGCAATAGTGATGATGATGTTACGTTACCAGTTCTTAAATGGCTTTCGGCTTTTGTTGGATTTATATTTGTATCAATGTTATCGGTTGTACTTAGTAGAGAACTCGAAGTTGAAATGCAGCATTACTTTATGTCAGCCTTCTGGACGATCTATGCTGTAACTGCAATAGTCATTGGGCTACTGAAGAAATGGACTAAACCTAGAATTACGGGGATTATCTTATTATTTGTTATTTTGATGAAAGTCATATTTATTGATATACCAGATGTACATCTTGGAATAAAAGCAGTAATTTTCATCGTCTTAGGTGGTGTTGGTATTCTTATTTCGCGTTTAATGTACAACACTCAAAGGGAAGACAAACAAAATAATCAGATGTAAATAGTTTGAGGAGTCTTTTAAAAGCAGTTTTTCGAGCTGCTTTTGAAAAGGCTCCGTTTTTCTTCTAGTTAATAACTCAAATTATTTCACGAGTACAGTGCTCTCGTTTGAATTACTTTAGTTGGCTAGTTATACTAAAAAGCTATAGTATGTGTGAATCTACAGTGACTGAATTTTAAAAGTAACATCTGAAGATAGTAAGGTAAGTAGTAAGTAGTGACTTCATACTAGCGGAGCGGACAGTCGTTGTGGAAAAGCGGAAGCGTTCGGCCTTGTTCAACGATTTATACCTTTAACAACTTCCAATAAATCGTTGAACTAAAGTCGATTGGAGCAACGAACTGTGCGCGTAGCGGTGCTAATACATAAGAAGGAGATTACGAGATGAAGAAGCATTTACTCATTGGAGGACAAGAAGTTGTAGCTGAACAATATGAGAATTTACATTCTCCATATTCAGGGGACATTATTGCATCGATTGCACAAGCAACGATAAGTCAATTAGATGATGCGATTGCTTCAGCACAAGCTGCAATTTCATTGCAACAGGGGCTTGCTGCCCATGAACGTGCACTAATTTTAAGTAAAGTAGCTCAATTGCTAGAGGAGCATAAAGACGAAGCAGCACGTTGTATTAGTCTTGAAGTAGCAAAACCATTAAAGCAATCTTATATAGAAGTTGAGCGTACCATTCAAACATATCAATATGCAGCGGAAGAAGCAAAGCGCTTGACTGGTGAGATGGTTCCTATGGCAGCGATGCCAGGTGGTGAAGGGCGATTAGCATTTACGATTCGTGAGCCGATCGGAGTGGTTGGAGCAATTACACCGTTCAATTTCCCCATGAACCTAGTTGCCCATAAGATAGGCCCAGCAATTGCAGCTGGTAATACCGTTGTGTTAAAACCTGCACCTCAAACGCCACTCTCTGCATTTTTTATTGGACAATTATTCAAAGATGCTGGTCTACCAGATGGCGTATTGAATATTGTGACAGGTGATGGCGCTCTACTCGGAGAGTATCTTGTTGCCGATCCGCGAGTCAATATGATCACATTTACGGGTAGTCCAACGGTAGGGAAGAGAATAGCTCAGCTTGCAGGAATTAAGAAACGTACGCTTGAACTTGGATCTAACTCAGCCGTTATTGTTGACAATGAGATGATGACAGAGCAAGTTATTCAGCGCTGCGTCACAGGGGCCTTTAGCAATAATGGACAAGTGTGCATTTCATTACAACATATCTATGTAATTGGTGATCAGTATGAGAGTTTTGTAGAAAAACTTGTTGCAACTGCATCACAACTACAACTCGGAGACCCATTATCTATTGAAACTGATGTTTCTGCGCTAATATCTAAGGCATCAATTGCTCGCTCATTACAATGGATTGGGGAAGCGATAGAAGATGGTGCTTCTCTAGCTTTGGGAGGGGGAGTTATAGATGACGTCATCCTTGAGCCAACAATTTTGCTAGACGTGCCGCAATATTCAGCGATTAGTTGCCAAGAAGTATTTGCTCCAATCGTTATTGTGAATAAGGTTGCTTCTATAGATGAAGCTATTGCGATGGTCAACAATTCAGTATATGGCTTGCAAGCAGGTATTTATTGTAAAACTCTTGAAACAGCTTGGAAAGCTGCTGCTAATTTACAAGTAGGTGGAGTATTAATTAATGATATCCCTACATATCGTGTAGATCATATGCCTTATGGTGGCGTTAAGCTTAGTGGCACTGGCAAAGAAGGTGTGCCTTATGCAATAGAGGATATGACAACGAGTAAGCTTGTTATCGTAAAGGTATAGTTGCTCTCTCTTCATAAATTAACGAGCTTATCATAAATCATTGTCGGTGTTCAGAAAGAAATTGCATCGTAGCAAGGTAGTCATCGAGTGTACTAATGGGTGTAAACAAATAAATTTATCCAGGGGGAAATTATATGATACGAGCTATTGTATTTGATTTTGATGGATTGATTATTGATACGGAAACGTTAGAGTATGAGGTACTCCATCAAATATACAAGGAATATGAAGTTGAGTTGCTAATCGAGACGTATGCTCAAAACATTGGAACGCATATAGGTGAGTTTAATCCATATACAAATCTTGCAAATTTAGCGAAACAAGAGTTAGATGCTCAATTTATTAAAAATCTACATAGAGAAAGATTACACTTGCTGTTGCCTAACCTTGTGTTGCGCGATGGTGTAATGGACTATATACATCAGGCGAAACAAATGAATCTGAAAATAGCGTTAGCAACTAGCTCTAACCGAAAGTGGATAGATGAATTCTTTGCCAGATATGATTTGCATCAATATTTTGATTGCATCTGTACATCCGATGATGTTACGCATGTCAAACCTAATCCAGAGCTTTACTTACGAGCGTTATCGTTACTTGGAGTCGAAGGTCATGAAGCAATTGCATTTGAAGATTCTCATAATGGTTCAATAGCAGCGGTAACTGCAGGACTACATTGTATAGCAGTCCCTAATCCGGTCACACAACATTTTACGTTCGAGCATTGCTCATTAATTTTAACATCGTTGGCACAAACATCGTTGTCTGAAGTAATAGATATTATAGAGGAAAAAAATTAACACTGTAATATTAGAGTTTATAATTTGTAATAACATATAAGGGCTATCTATTTGCGTATAATAGATAGTTCTTTTTATTTCGTAATTATGGACAGCAATAGTTATTTGAAAGGCTTGAAGGTTTTGCATAAACTTAAGGATTTAGAAGGGGTAATGGGCCGTTGAGGAGGTTCAAAAATAGCGAACATTAAAATAAGCTTAAAAATTTGTGACCAAATGGCAAAATATTCGTATAAAGTAATATGATGTATCGATATTGAAAGGGGAGTTGGATTTGGACTTTGAAACTAGAAACAATGAAGAGCGAAATCAACAAGGAAAAGATCTTCCTTGGAATCCGAAAGTTATTGGAAAATCAGTAATGGGTGTATGTGTTGCTATTATTTTATTGTACATTGGTTTTACTTCATTCTACACCGTAGAGGAACGAGAACGTGCTGTAATATTAACGTTTGGTAAGATAACAGGTGAGTCAACTTCGGGTTTACATTTCAAGTTTCCATATCCTATTCAAGATGTAAAGATCGTCCCGGCGGAAATGACACAGTATATTACAATTGGTTATCGCGAATCTGCAAAAGGTGATATTGTTGACGAGGCTGAAGCGATGATGATTACAGGCGATGAAAACATTGTGTCTGCGGATGCTGTTATTACATGGAAAATTGGTAATATCAAAAATTACTTAACGAATATTGATGATCATGAAACATTTTTACGCAACTCTTCTATAGCATCTATTCGCTCTGTAATGGGTGCACAGAAGTTAGATTATGCGATTACTGACGGTAAAACGGTCATTCAAGAATTAGCTAGAGAACAGTTAATGCATTTGCAAGAAAAGTATGAGACAGGAATTATTATTATTGACTTGAAGTTTCAAGATATCGAACCACCAGATGGCCTTGTAGCAGATGCTTTCCGTGCAGTTACCAATGCGCGAGAAGAGAAAAATACGAAAATTAATAATGCGACAAAGTATGAAAATGATCGTATTCCAAAAGCGCGTGGTGAAGCGCAAGCATTAATTGAACTCGCAGAGGCAGAAAAGGCATCGCGTATTCTGAATGCTCAAGGTGATGTAGCTAAGTTCAATGCTATCTATGCTGAATATGCGAACAATAAAGATATTACAGAAAGTCGTCTAATACTAGAGACTTTAGAAAAGATTCTGCCTAACTCTCAAATTATTATTACCAATAATGGTAGTGACACGGTGAATTATTTACCGCTTAATGAGCTTTTGAATAAAACAAATAGTTCATCTTTCAATAGTTCAACGACAAATAACTCATCAACTAGCAGTTCGAATTCCAGCTCTGCTGGCACTCAGTAGGGGGAGATTGTATGAAAAAAGTTAAACTTACTGGATTAATTATCACAGGTATTATAATCGTTATTTGCTTGGTAGGATCGCTATTCATCGTTAAAGAAGGCGAATATAAAATCATATTACGTTTCGGTGAAGCCATTGATGCTAAGTCTGAACCAGGACTATATATGAAAATACCGTTTATCGACAATATTAAGGTGTTGCCCAAGTACCAGATGACTTATGAAAATGTGCCTACTCAAATTATGACGAAAGACAAGAAAGTTATTCTTGTCGATAATTACACGGTATGGAGAATTGATGATCCAGTAAAATTTAATAAAACAAGTCATACTGTAAGTGATGGGGCACAAAGGATTAATGAAGCGGTATATAACTCTGTTAGACGTAAACTTTCAGAAGTCAATTATGATGAAATCATTAGTGAAAATACAGCAAGAGGTGATTTGAATGATGAAATCACTAAGGATGTAGCATTGTCACTTCAACGTGATAATTATGGTATCCAAATCGTCGATGTGCGTATTAAGCGTACTGATCTTCCTGAGAGCAATAAGGAGAGTGTCTATAATCGAATGATTTCCGATCGTCAGTCGATTGCTGCTCGTTATCTTTCCGAAGGTGATGAGGAATCTAAGAAGATCACATCAAAAGCAGATCGTACTGCTCTAGAATTAATGGCTCAAGCAGAGGCTGATTCGAAGAAGATCGTTGCTGAAGGGGAACAAGAGGCTGCGAAAATTTATAATGAAGCTTACGGTAAGGATCCTAATTTCTACAATCTGTATCGAACGCTTGAGAGCTATGTTGTCACGATGAGTAATAATCCAGTTATTATGATGCCGATTGACTCTCCATATGCTCAAATATTGTTAGGCGAATAATAGTTGTAGAACACCATAGTCTGTATGATTCTTATCTAGAATCATGGTACTATGGTGTTTTTATATGTAAAATTTTTGTGGATTATTTAAATACCTACTATACAAATACTCCCGTTTTATAGTATGTTGATTCACGGACAGTAATTATAGGTAAATTCACTGAAAAAGAAGGAACATTTATACATGTCACAAACATCAAGAACCGAGCAGCATCAACATTTCGGGATGGAAATACAACCCCGAGTATGGTGGAATGTACGCGTAGATTTTGTTGCGACTTTGTTTTTTAGTCTTTTCAATGTAGTGATGAATCAGTTTTTCATCGCGTTTGCTATACAAGAAGGTGCATCTAATTTGCAAGTAGGGATATTGTCAGCAGCCCCTGCAATTGGATTGATTTTCTCGCCTATTTGGGCTTCATGGATTGAAAGATCAGATAAGCCGAAGCCATTTACCATTATTCCTAACATGATTGGTCGTCTATTGTTATTATTACCTGCAATATTCCCTGATCCAAATGTATATGTAGTAACCGCGATTGCCTTTCAATTATTGATGGGAATTCAAGCTCCAGCCTATGCTTCGCTAGTATCAAGAATCTATCCATCTAACTTGCGTGGTCGATTAATGGGCTATGTTCGGGTTGGAATGGGTGTATTAATGATTCCGTTGGCGTATTTAATTGGCAGTTGGACAGATACTATGGGACCAAGAGGACCATTAATTGCAGCTGCTATTGCTGGTTTCATCTCAGTTAGTATTTTCAACTCGATTAAAGTAACGAAACAAGGTACTCATCCTAATAGAGGACTTACTGCTATAGCTAGAGTTGGTAAAAAGGCTCAATTGTTAGAGCAATTTCAGCTTGTGAAGAGCAATAAAGTACTGGCATTATTTCTAATTGCAACAACTTTCTCAGGCTTTGGAAATATGATGTCTATTCCTCTATATCAGATTATTCAAGTCGATGTGCTCGGTTTAACCAATGTAGAAATAGGTTATGCACGTGTCGCCTACTATATCGCGCTCTTATTAACATTTTGGCTCGGCGGGATAATGATTGATCGCATTGATATTAAGTATACGCTTCTTATCGGTATAGCTGCGTATGCGGTTGTGCCATTGCTTTATAGTCTCTGGGGGAACTTTACTGCTGTATTAGTAGGGAATGCGATTCAAGGAATAGGTGAAGCTATCTGGGAAATCGGAATAATGGCTTTTATCTTTAAAATCGCTCCTGGACGAGAAGCTGTCGTCTTTGGCATTCATCTCATGACATTTGGAATAAGAGGAACTATCGGACCATTATTAGGAACATCATTAACTTCTGTCATGGAAATTAATATTATTCTTATCATCGCGTCGGTTTGTGCTTGGATCGGAACAATTGTCTTTATATGGGGTAGTCGAGATGGAAGTCGAAAGAAATTGGTTAACAATATAACATGATCGGATCACACCATTATATACAATAACAACAAAAGGGACGGAGCTACATTGATTGTAGCTTCGTCCCTTTATGTATTTAGTAAAGAGATATCGTCAAGGTATGATGTTCTGTTAACGCATGTAACGTTGCTTCTGAACCAATAACTTCAATACTGATGAGCGTAGCTAAGCAAAGCTTCAATGCTTGCTTACCTGTTTCCCATTTTTGATTCAAGATCGCTTCTAGTTTACGCATTGCCTTCTTATTGAGCTCTTGCATATATACAGGTATCTGTTTTTCTTTGAATACAACTGTAGTTGTCATGATTAATTCCTCCTACACAACAAAGTATGAATGTATTGTAGCGAAGTAACCTTAAGATTACCTTAAAAAACGGACACAATCCGTAACAATATTACTAGAGATATACAAAATTACATTAGAATTTTCTTAGGAAGTGTTCTCAACGGAATGAACTAACATTTTTTTGCGATATTCAGAGGGGGTACAGTTCATTTGTTGACGAAATACTTTAACGAAATAGCTCATATGATCAAACCCAACATCTAAGGCGACAGTTGAGATTTTGTTGGATGGATCTAACAATAACTCACCCGCACGACGTATTCGATAGGAATTAACATACTCAATCGGAGTTTGCCTAGTCATACTTTTGAAAAAACGGCAGAACTGACCATCACTCATTGGAATTTGTTCTGCTATTTGCGATATTTTGAGCGGATGATTGTAATTGGTTTGAATGTAGCTAATAACCTTTTTCAATCGAATCGTTTTCGTATGATCATGTAATTCACGTTTACTCCGGTTCGCATGTCGACCTTCAGGTAATATAGTCTGTAACATTTGCAGCAATAGCGCCTTAACGTTAAGTTCATATCCCAAGTCCTGCTGATCACAATGAGATAATATACTTTTGAGTGCATCTAGCAGTTGTTTCTCCCAGCGTGATTGTGGCTTAATATGACGAGGGAAACTACGAGTACGATCAAATAATGGAGCAACGTACTCAGCTTGAATTGCATCATAGCCCGCACTTGCTAATAACTGAGGATCGAAAACGACAGCTCCATACATGCATATTGCATTATGATGTGAATGTCCAGTATGTATCTCTCCACTATCTATAAAAATCGCTTCGCCTGCTTTAACTACATAGTAATCGGTATCCACTTGAAAAAGCACTTCACCTTGTAGACAATAGAAAAATTCCATTTCGCTATGCCAGTGACAATCTAATATGGGTGCACCTGCAACATTTTGGTCGATCCAATAGGCTGCCAGTGGAAACTGTTCATTACCGTGAAGTCTATTTTCTTTCAGAGATGTTTTAATACTCAAGTCCATTTGTGACACCCTCTTATATAAATATCAAAATAGTGCTATATTTCAGCATTATACTGTTAGAATTGTTCTTATTTTATCAGTATAATGCAATTATATCAAATTAACTTACTGTCCAATTACGAAACATTAACAATAGAAAGGTTGTGCATTTTCGATGAAATTTACAAATGGTAACTGGTTAATCCACGAACAGTTTAATGTTCAAGGTGCAGTCCAAGCACATGAATTCTATGAGAAGGATGGCGTATTAACGACTTATGCAGCACCACGTCCACTTCTAAATAGAGCTAGTATGCTAGATACAATGTTATTAACGATTCAATTCCACTCTCCACTTCCAGGAGTTATTGGAGTGAAAATCATTCATCATTCAGGCGTGCGCAATCTTGGTCCTAACTTCGAACTAACGAAATCAGCTCAAAGCAACGCTATTATTGAAGAGAATGAGCATGAAGCAGTACTTACTAGCGGTGACTTAAGCGTTCATATTGCTAAAGGTCCAGAATGGAAAGTTGATTTCTTCCGAGGTGGAAAACGTCTAACAGGAAGTCAGCAACGTTCTATGGCTTATATTACAGAAGGTAAAGAACGTGCATATGTACGTGAAGAACTTGATCTAGGTGTTGGTGAACTAGTATACGGTCTTGGCGAACGTTTTACTCCATTTGTGAAAAATGGTCAAACGGTTGATCTTTGGAATCAAGATGCTGGTACAAGCTCTGAGCAAGCTTACAAAAATATTCCTTTCTATATAACGAACAAAGGATATGGTGTATTCATTAATCAACCTGAACTTGTATCGCTTGAAGTAGCTTCTGAAAAAGTGAAAAAGGTTCAATTCAGCGTTGAAGGTGAATCACTTGAGTACTTCATTATTGATGGTCCAGATATGAAAGGCGTGCTTGATCGTTATACACAACTTACTGGTCGCCCTGCATTGCCGCCTGCTTGGACATTTGGTCTATGGTTAAGTACATCCTTTACAACAAACTATGATGAGCAAACAGTTAACTCATTTGTAGATGGTATGGTTGAGCGTGATCTTCCACTTCATGTATTCCACTTTGACTGCTTCTGGATGAAAGAATTCCACTGGACAGATTTTAAATGGGATGAATCAGTGTTCCCTGATCCAGAAGGTATGCTTGCACGTTTGAAAGAGCGCGGTTTGAAAATATGTGTATGGATTAATCCTTATATCGCTCAACGTTCTCGTCTGTTTGAAGAAGGTAAAGAAAATGGTTACCTTGTGAAAAAAGCTAATGGAGATGTATGGCAATGGGATCTATGGCAACCAGGTATGGGGCTTGTAGACTTTACTAACCCAGCAGCATGCGATTGGTATGCATCATATTTACGTGAACTTGTTGATATGGGCGTAGACAGCTTCAAAACCGATTTCGGTGAGCGTATTCCAACAGATGTTGTATACTTCGATGGATCTGATGCGAACAAAATGCATAACTACTATACACAACTTTATAATAAAGTCGTATTTGAAGTTCTTGAAGAAAAGCTTGGTAAAAATGAAGCAGCAGTATTTGCTCGTTCAGCAACAGCTGGAGGACAAAAATTCCCAGTTCACTGGGGTGGGGACTGTTATGCTGATTATGAATCCATGGCAGAAAGTCTTCGTGGTGGATTATCTCTAGGAATGTCTGGTTTTGGTTTCTGGAGCCATGATATTGGAGGATTCGAGAATACTGCACCTAGTCATGTATTCAAACGTTGGTTGCAATTTGGATTACTATCTAGTCATAGCCGTCTACATGGTTCGAAATCTTACCGAGTACCTTGGGATTATGATCAAGAGGCAGTTGACGTTACTCGTTACTTTACGAAGTTAAAATGTTCATTAATGCCTTACCTATACAATACGGCGGTCCAAGCTCATGAACTAGGTATTCCTGCAATGCGTTCTATGGTACTTGAATTCCATGGAGATCCTGCTGTAGAACAACTTGATCGTCAATATATGCTAGGTGATAGCATACTTGTCGCTCCAATCTTCAATGAAGAGGGCGATGTAAATTATTATCTACCTGCTGGTCAATGGACTCATCTATTAACAGGTGAAGTAGTAACAGGTGGTACTTGGAAATCAGAAACTCATGGTTTCATGAGCTTGCCATTGTTCGTTAGACAAAACACAATTCTTGCAATTGGTGCGGTGAATGATCGTCCTGATTATGACTTCGCAGATGGTGTTGAATTACAACTTCATAACTTGCAGGATGGAGTAATAGCAACGACTACTGTTCGTGATAGTAAAGGCAATGTTTCATTGACTGTAGAAGCAACTCGCGCTGGAAATTCTATTGCAGTAACTCTGAACGGTGCAAATAATCCACTTTCAATCGTTGTTAAAGGTGAAGGGGAAGTTACAGCGGTTGCAGGAGTAGAAGCAACAGTTGAAGCAGGTCGCATTGCTTTAAATGCTGTAGGTAACGCTCAATTTACTATTGAATTAGCTTAATAACATATAAATAACTAACAACAGGATTTAGGTGCTCGTTACCTAAGTCCTGTTGTTGATTGTAGAGGTTTAAATAAGTAACGGTCATGAACTGTATACTGCTATACTAGTTCTGATATGGAATCCCCGTATTCAACACTAGATGAGAGAAGGAACATCATGAAGGTTACTTATTTACCGATTCTAAAAGTTAGCGTAATTTCAGTAATGGGGGTTATACTATTTCACTTGTTTTCACTCCCAATGCCGTGGATGCTGGGACCATTATTTGCAGTAATGATTTCACAATTAACTATTAAAACGACATTGAGCTGGCCAGTGCTTTTTAGAAATATAGGCTTAGTTATTCTTGGAACAACGATAGGTGAAGCATTTACAGTTGTAGCTCTCAAACAAATGCACCAATACGTGATATATATGGTTTTCATGAATATTATTCTCATCATGTTATGTATCTTTCTTGCTAAAATTACACATAAAGTAACCGGTGTGACGTTAATGAGTGCTTTGACTGCAAGTATACCAGGGGGATTATCACAATCTGTTGCATTTGCAGAAGAACATGAAAATGTTGAAATTGGTATCGTAACTTTCTTTCAAGTCGTGCGTGTTATTTCTATTGTAAGTATTGTGCCATTCCTAGTGAGTGGACATGTGATAAATGATGTGGTAATTATGAACGGAAATTCTCCTTACTGGGCAGTTTTGTTATTGCTAATTATCTCTTATTCATCAGGAGTAATAGGAGGAAAGATAAAAGTACCCGTCCCATATTTTTTAATGCCTGTCATCTTAGGAATTATACTTAATATTAGTGGTGTGAACGTTCCAGTTGTTCCTTCAGAACTACTTCATATTGCACAATTAACGATAGGTGCATACATAGGGTTACTACTTAAGCCTCATATGATAAAGTTGCCTTGGAAAGTTGTTGCAATGGGATTGATAAGTTCAATTTCTGTTTTAGTTATTAGTTATTTGTTCTCTTATCTATTAATGAAGATGATTGGAGAAAGCTTTGCTACAAGTTTTTTGAGTACAGCTGCAGGTGGAATGGATCAAATGACACTAATTGCGACTACAATAAAAGCAGATGCTACTGTAGTCACGATATTCCAAATGTTTAGATTACTGTTCATATATATTTTAGTACTCCCACTACTTATTTGGTATGCTCTTAGACACAAAACTGATAAAATATCCAACCGGATTAAATAATTGAGAACAAAATAGCATAAGTTTTTGCTAATAAAATTAATGTTTTTATAGCAATGTATGCGCTATACTTAATTCAGTTAGACAAAATAAGACATAAATTGATTATGATATAAAGGAGTTTGAATATGATGAATAGAATGTCAATCGGATTGCAGCTTTTCACGCTTCGTGAACAATTAGAAGCAGATTTTGTAGGTACTTTACGTCATGTTGCAGGATTAGGGTATGAAGGTGTAGAATTTTTCCATTATGGAGATATTCCAGCAAATAAAATGCGTGAATTATTAGATGAGCTGGGCATGAAAGCGATTGGTAGTCATATTCAACTATCAAATTTGAAAGATAACTTGGACAGCGAAATTGCATATTTGAAAACTATTGGGGCGAAATATGCGATTTGCCCTTGGTTAGCACCAGAACTTCGTGATGCTGATGCATGGAGTCAACATCTTATTGATCTTGCTGAAATTGGTCGTGCTTGTACTGAGCAAGGAATTGAATTCTTATATCACAATCATGATTTTGAATTCAGTACATTAATTGACGGTCAAATGGTGTTCGAAGCACTATTCGAACGTATTCCGGCTACAGATCTTAAGGTGGAAATGGATATCGGTTGGGTGCAATACTCAGGCATCGAACCTGTAGGTTACATTAACAAATATGCTGGTCGTTTACCGTTGCTTCACTTGAAAGATTTCTTGAAGGAAAGTCGTGATCCAGAAAAACAGATCGATACTGTTGAGCTCGGTGAAGGTGTTCTTCCATTATTAGATATTGTGAAGGCAGCATCAGATGCTGGTGTTGAATGGATTATCGTAGAACAGGATTCATGTACGAACCCACCATTTGAATCAATTGCTACAAGTTATAAATGGGTACAACAGAATTATCTTAATCAATTCAAATAGTTATTAAAATGAAGGTAAGAGTGGACTTTCAGAATCGAGAAGATGGAGCGCTACTTGAGAAAGGCGGAAGCGCAAGTGTACATGATTACGTACATGCGAACCGTACTTTCCAAGTTCGCTTCATATTCGATGCCGAGTAAGCAAAATACATTACATCGTTATCAAAGTCCGCTTATTAAACGACCCCCAAAGGAGAGTATTTATTCATGTCTAAAGTTAGAGTAGCAGTTATCGGTTGCGGTTCCATCTCGAAATATCGTCATATCCCTGAATATGCAGGTAACGCTGATGTTGAGCTAGTTGCATTTGTAGATCCAATCATTGAACGTGCTGAGCTTTACGCTGAAGAGCATGGTGCACAGGCATTCACAGACTATAAAGAAATGCTTGCAGCAGTTAAACCTGACGCAGTAAGCGTATGTACGCCTAACTTCTTGCACGCTGAAATGACAATTGAGGCTGCTAAAGCGGGTGCTCATGTTCTTGTAGAAAAGCCTATGGCTGTTACTGATGCTGAAGCAGCGGCTATGATCGAAGCAACTACAGCAAATAATGTGAAGCTTATGGTTGGACATAACCAACGTTTTGTGCCAGCACATGAAAAAGCAAAAGAGATTTTAAAATCAGGTATTCTTGGAAAAGTACTTACTTTCCGTACTTCTTTCGGACATCCTGGTCCTGACGCATGGAGCATTGACGGTGCTGATAGCTGGTTCTTCCGTAAAGAAGAAGCAATAATGGGTGCAATGGGAGATCTAGGTGTTCACAAATCAGATCTAATTCGCTGGATGCTTGATGATGAAGTATCTGAAATTGCAGCATTTGTTGGAACTCTTGATAAAAAAGATACAGAGAGTGATGATAATTCTTCTTGTATCCTTCGTATGAAATCTGGTGCAATTGGTACTCTAGTTGCAAGCTGGACATATTACAAAGGTGAAGATAATAGTACGATATTATGGTGTGAAAATGGTGTGATGCGTGTTTGTGAGGATCCAGTAGATGATGTTATTGTTGAGCTACGCGATGGAACCGTAACGAAATACCAAACAGGTGAAATGTCTACGAATGAAAAACAAGTGACAAGTGGTGTAATTGAGAAATTCATCGAATCCATTGTTAACGATACTGTACCAGCTGTAACAGGAGAAGAAGGTAGAGCATCTTTGAAAGTTATTCTAGATGCTTTCGAGTCTCAAGAGACAGGTCGTATCATTAAAGTGAACTAATATGTTTTATTGAAAAAAAAGCATTTCGGTATCCTCCGAAATGCTTTTTTTTGTTTGGATTTTCTTTAGTTAGATACAATTACCAATGTGAATGGATTTTAATAATGCAATGAACATAACGTTGTAATCGCTTACAAATATAATTTGGTAATTTTTGCACCATGCAACCTAAAAAAAGCTCTGATACGATAAAGTGGAAATTGACATGTTGGTACGTACAAATTTTGGATGAAACTTCTGGATTCTAGAAGTCAATAAAAGTTATAGGGGGAATTTATTATGGCAAATCAAAAATGGAAATTGGGTGTTGCAACATTTGTGGCAACCGCACTTATTAGTACTTCTACTTTAACGGGTGCTAGTGTAGATGCAGCTTCTACTATTACTAAGGTTGACATGAATAAGCAATCTTATACATCGAATTGGCAATCTAATCTTATGAATAGTCTTCTTAGTAAGCTATCTGATTCAGATCAAACAATTATTACAGTTGGTAATTGGAAACTTAATCTTCAATCTGGTTTCTGCATATATGTACCTAATCTTAAACCGGAAGTTACTCCTGTTCCAACAGCTACAGTAACGCCAACGGCGACAGTAACACCTACAGCAACAGTGAAACCAACAGCTACAGTAACACCTACAGCAACAGTGAAACCAACAGCTACAGTAACGCCAACGGCAACAGTTAAGCCAACAGCGACTGTAAAACCGACTGCAACAGTTAAGCCAACGGCGACACCAACACCAACGGTGAAACCAACTGCAACTCCAGCACCTGATGCAGGTAATTCTGCTGTATCAGCAACTCAAAAGGAAATTTTGAATTTGGTTAATGCGCAACGTTCTTCAGCTGGATTAGCTGCACTCTCTTTAGATACTAGTCTAAATACTGTTGCAATGGAAAAAGCAAGAGACATGGATGTTAATAACTACTTTAGTCATAATTCTCCAACGTACGGATCTCCATTCGATATGTTGAAAACATATGGTGTTTCATATTCATATGCAGGTGAAAATATTGCTACTGGTCAAACCTCTGCTGCTCAAGTTATGAATGATTGGATGAACAGTTCAGGTCATAGAGCAAATATTTTAAGTGGAAATTTCACAAAACTTGGCGTTGGATATGTGAACGGTAAATGGGTTCAAATCTTCATCGGTTAATAATATCATATTTGTACCAATATGGTGAAAGAAGCCTTCCTTGAAGTTCAAGGAAGGCTTTTCATCATTATTAGGCTTTGATCACGCCTAATTATTTTAATTTGAATATTTGTATCGTACGCTGAAGTTGAGTTGCCATGTTAAGCATTTGTTCTGTTTCAGTAACAACGACTTGTACGGATGGAATTTGTTCGTTCATCGAAGCTGAAACTTCCTCAGTGCCTGCTGCAGACTCTTCAGTAATTGCAGAAATACTTTGAATAGCAGAAGAAATTTTCTGAGCACTATCAAGCATACTATCGCTTTCTTTAGAGAAGTTGAATATTTGTTCACTAATGAATTGAATACTTTCAACAATCTGATTGAATATTTCTTCGGTTTGACGAATATGTGCTGCTTGCAAACTAACAACTTCTTCATTCACTTTCATATTATGCATCGTATCTTGTATACCTTTATCAATACTCTTTACTAGGTTGAATACTTCTTTCGTCGAAGCTGTTGATTCTTCAGCAAGTTTACGAACTTCTTGTGCAACAACTGCGAATCCTCGTCCATGTTCTCCGGCGCGAGCAGCCTCTATAGAAGCATTCAAGGAGAGTAGATTCGTCTGTTCGGCAATTTCAGATATTGCTTTCGTCATTGCAGAAATTCCTTTAGCTTTTTCAGCCAATTCTTTAATCGTTACAGCAACCTGCTCGGTAGCTTCAATATTACGATTCATACCAACGCTTTGATTCTCAAGAGCGATACGACCTTTATGTACAAGTTGAATCGTTTCTTCAGATCGAGTATTCATTTCTTTGGTTGAATTAGCGTAATTAGTAACACGCACTTCAATCTCATTAATGGACTCCGTCATATCAGATACATCTTCAGAGATTGCGTTAGCACCAGTAGCAAGCTCTGTTGCAGATACTGCTACTTGTTCCATCGTAGATTGAATACTGTTATTCTTTTCGAAGATACTACGACTTGTTTCTGCGACATGTTTAGTAATATTCATCGATTCTGATAATATATCTCTGAGCTTGATAACCATACTGTTGAATGTATGTCCTAATTCACCAGCATTAGTAGCAGTTACATCAATAGTTTGTGAAAAATCACCTTTGGAAATTCGATTAGCTGCACTCTGAATCTCATCGAATGAAGCTGTAATCGCATTCTCAACATAAGCAATGATAGGAAAAGCTATTCCGTATGATATTACGGCAACAATTAATAAGACAGTAAAGTTCTGGTCCATAACAATAGTAGTAATTAGCGCTAGCAGAGTTAAAATGGAAAGGTTAGAATATGTAACGAAAACAAGCTTGCTTCTAACGGATAACGAGTTGAACCAATTAGTGAATTTCTCCATATTGTAAGCGCTCCTTTTTCAATAATATCCATATTATAGCACCACTTTCCTAATAGGTCTATGACATTAATAGTCATTATTTCATAGGTGACTGTGCATAAATTAGTGCAATAGTTGTGCAAATTTTATCATTGAATAGAGAAATACCACGAAATGTTTCGGAAAATACAGTGCTATCTTTCGGTGCAACAAGACAAATTTCGCGTTATATTATAACTGAGTTTACACAAAAAATATTTGAAGGGAGTAATGATATGAGTGAAGTTTCATTGGCAAGACAAGTAGATTTTGTATTTCGTCAATTAGAGCATGAATTAACAGGAGCACTAGCAGGTACAGTCTTAATTATTGTTAGAAATGATACGATCGGAAAATTTGGTATCAAGCATCATCCTATTCACATTCAAGAAGATGAGGTTCAAGCAGAAGGAGCGGGGTTAACAAAGGAGCAAGTAGATCGATTTAGAGTTTTGGCAGTCGATGCGTTGAAGATGAAGCGTAATTGGACTCATGGCGAAATTCTATACGATTTTTCAGTAAGATCTAATCGTAAAGGTTGGTCCGCTAGTGTTCTATATGAGTCCAATTACAATATGTCAACGTGGAATTATGTTCCCTATTCTAAACGTAACGGCTTAATTGATTATTCTTCTTGAGAGGATTGTGCTTTCCTATTTCGCAGTTTTACCTTCACCATAAACCCCGTACCAATGGATAAAAGCGATAATACTCCCCAAAAAGCAACCCACTTGAGACTATGAGCCATTGCAATAGACATACCAGCTAAACAAAAAATCCCTAGACAAGAGAACAGTAAAGACAGTGATTTGGACAAGTTCATTCCCCTTTGAAAAAAAGTTTTAGAAAATCTGTATAGTAATCTTATTCGTGCACATAATATGTTTGCAAGCTTGCATATGAATTTTACCTATGAGGACGAAGGGAGATTTACATCATGGCAAATAAAAGCAATCAATTAATCGTTCCACAAGCAACTCAAGCATTAAACCAAATGAAAATGGAAGCAGCACAGGAGCTAGGTGTTCAACTTTCACCAGAAGGATATAACGGAAACCTAACTACTCGTGAAGCGGGTTCAATTGGTGGTTACATTACTCGTAAGCTAGTGCAAATTGCTGAACAGCAATTGTCTGGCGGACAACGTTAAACTTGATATTTCATTCAATATAATCAAGAAAGAAGCTCAAGGGGAACCTTGAGCTTCTTTTATTATATGGTTTTTGTTGAAGTAGTTCAAACAATTCATGCTTGAACTTATTGAGATGAAAGTTTAGCTTCATTATATAATCTCTTGTAAAGTTTCTGATCATTCAGCCAACCAACATAAGAAGCCAATGGTTGTTCGTCGTGATCATAGAATACAATGGCGACAAAAGGATATTGCCTTCTGTATCGATAACGTGCATCACACCAACGTACCTCAGTTCCCCAATGATGTTCAGTAATATGAGCAACAGTATGTTTCGTAAAGCTTTGAAGAGCAGCTACTGTAGGATGCTGACATGATCTATTAATAAGTGGATGATGATCTGAAGTAATTTGTTCAACCCACCGAATATTACCTCTTTTCAAGGTGCCTAGCTTATAACTACCATCTTGCATTTTAATCATAATATGCCATATTCGATATCTGACTGTGGGAATAATGGTCAGTACATCATCTTGTTGAATTGAAATACGTTCTTGTAAATGCTTCTTTACATAGTAGTGATAACAAACCCTTATTACATAATAGATAGCAATAATGATATACAAAATAGGGAATATTAATGTTGGCTCAACAAGTTGAGATATCCAAAGGGCACCAGCAATAACATGCGTAATAAATATAAAAGGATCAAATATATGAATAATATTCCATGATATCCATACTTTCGAGAACGGACGGAGAGCCTGAGTTCCATATGTATTGAACAGATCCATTCCTACATGTAAGCTAACCGCGAGCAAGGTCCAACTCAGTAGATGTCCAAATCCATCATTGAGATGAAATAACATATATAATGAGGCTGAAATGATGAGTGTCCATAATAGTACCGCCGGTATAGAATGAGAGATGCCTCGATGTTGCCTAATATAGACTGCGTTACTTCGCAATCGAGTTATCGTATCAAAATCAGGTGCCTGTGAACCAATAATCGTTGCTAATATTACGGCGGTTTGCATAGCTGGTTGACTTACGACAACTGGATCAAGTTGAGATAATCCTGCTAGTCCAACTCCTACAACGAAATGTGATGCTGTATCCAAAATAAAACCTCCTAAAACTTTTCATATCGTCTAGTTATACTTCTCATGATGAAAAGTTACATCGGAAGCATAAGCAAAAAACTTTTCATATCGTCTAGTTATACTTTGAGTATACATCCATTATGTACGAAATATTGGGAAATATTACGTATACTAAAAATAGATAATGAAAATAAATGTGTGATGTAACAAAGATGCAATGAATGAACAATATAAAATACTGTTCATTCATTGCAATTATAAGCTTAAACTACTCTATTGGTGATTCAGGAGTTACCATTTCACCATGGAATGGGTACTCGTAAGCAATTGGCTCATCGAAAGTAACATAATCAAGATTAAGCATAAGAAGTAAATAACGCTCACCATTTATAGGATTGCTCACAATGATGTGATCACGTCCTGCTGCTTCAATAACGCCTTGGAATATTTTCGCATTCCATTCAGAGTTATTTTCATAAGTCATATAGAATGTACCCACTTTTCCACGATTGAGACGCAAAATATTTTCCACATATGATTCTTCATAAGTAGGTGTAGCTGTAACAATGTTACCGCCCGACGGAGTTACAACTGCTCCGCTAGGTACCAGTGGAGGCATTGTTTCCATATCACGATAGAATGTAGGATAAGAATAAGGATAATAATAAGGAGAAGCATTGAAGTAATTCATGAACAACTTCCTTTCGTATTTACAAATTAATAAACTGTTTTACAATCATCCCAAGTAGGCTTGAAAAAACAATGAGCTTTGTATCTACCACTGTTTTGTTGGTTATACCACGTACTAGGACAATTGCCGGTAGGTCGGAAAAACCAAAGTGCATTTGAGGCTGGATGTTGACGTTCTCCACGAATGGCGCGTTCTGCAAGGCGAATATCTCTTTCTCTAGCGTTTTGGTAGAAATATCCTTTTTGCGTTGCTTCAAATCCACCAGGATTTTGATAAACCATATCAGGGATAGAGCGAATGTTTTTAAAGTCTAGGCAATCACCAAGCACACGGTTAACGCCAACGTTACCAACCATTAGCATTCCTAGCTCGCCTTCACCTTCAGCCTCAGCACGCATTAGTCGAGCAAGCATTTTTGTTTGCTCAGAATTAGTTTTAATAACAGCCATACTGTCCATGCAGCTCCTTTCACTTTAACTAGGCAAAAATCCATATGACATTGTATGGAGCACCCTGCCTAAATGTGACAGTATATCTGTCACATTTGAATGACGAATTCATGAACAACGGAAGTGAACATTGTCACAATGCCATTTTTTCGGTATGATTAGAAGCGATTCAACATAGAAGGACAAACGTCAAAAGCGTTTTACGTGAAGCGGGAGGATCAACAAGTGTTTAAAGATTTGATAGGACTAACTAAGCCTGGTTTGCTACGTCTAAATGTATTTGCTTCCATAGGAGGTTTCTGGGTAGCATCTAAGTGGTCATTTGATTTCTGGCTATTATTATGGATGATAATTGGCTGTACATTAACGATGGCTTCTGGAACAGTTATTAATAATTTTTATGATCGTGAGCTTGACCTGAAAATGGAACGAACGCGAAATCGTACGCTTCCATCTGGAAGAATGAAGCCAACATCCGTATTAATTTATGGTATTATTCTTGGGGTAGTTGGAGTTACAGTTTTATTCACATTAGTTAACGTGTTATGTGGTATTTTAGGACTTATTGGTTGGTTTGCTTATATTGTGATCTATACAATGTGGCTGAAGAGAACATCAACTTGGAGTACATCTGTTGGAGGTATATCAGGAGCAATGCCACCGGTTATTGGTTATTGCGCCGTTACAGAAACGTTTGATATGGGAGCTATTTTATTGTTCGCATTCCTATTCTTATGGCAACCTGCACATTTCTGGTCATTAGCTATTCGTCGCGTAGATGAGTATCGAGCAGCTGGATTTCCATTGCTGCCAGTTGTAAAAGGAATTAAACGTACGAAAATTCAAATGATTCCATACTTAGTGTTAATGCTAGTTACAGTCATATTGTTCTACGTTTATGATCTAACGGGTATATTCTTTTTAATTCTTTCTACGATTTTGACTGCTTTTTGGCTAGTCCATACCATTATGGGGTTGTATGCTAAAGATACAGAAAAATGGGCGAAATTCAATTTCTTAATCTCAGTAAATTATTTAATGATTGTGTTTATTGTAATGATCATCGATACGTCGAGAATGTAGCTTGCGAAAGGGGAAAGCAGCGTTGGCATTTTTGAAGAAATACGCATTTCAGATAGCAATCTCTTGTTTAGTCGTATTAATGGGGTGTTATTTACTTTACACCTACGTCTTAAAGCCAGAAGCAGTTCCTAGTGTAAAAGAGCCAGCTCCAAATTTTACGCTTAATGATTTAGACAATAATCCAGTTACACTTGATTCAACAGAGGGAAAAGTTCGATTAGTGTATTTCTACTTTGCAAGTTGTCCTGATGTTTGTCCGCCGACAACCTTTTTAATTAGCCAAGTACAGGATATTCTCAAGGAGAAAGGTGAGCTCGGTACAGAAGTTGAAATAATTTCAATTACTTTCGATCCAGTAACTGATACACCAGAAGTGATTACGAACTTTGCTAACAAAGTTGGCGTGGACTTTGACCATTGGACATTTTTAAGGGGCGAAACTTCCGAGGAAATGATTGAATTGGCTAGAGAGTTCAGTGTTGCGGTTATGTATGATGAAAAGGAGAAAACATTCTATCATAACAACCCACTTATCCTTGTCGATCAAGATGGTAACATTCGTGAATGGATTAACGCTTCACCTAATCTTGAAGCTGGCGATAAAGATCTACTTGCTGAAGATGTATATAAAGCTTTGAAAAAATTATATTAGAATTCATCCTTTAACCATTCTGAGGCAGGATTAGTAGCAATATCACATAGATATTCTTCTAATCCTGCCTTTTCTATTTGTAGAACTAGGTATTCATTAGGTGTGCCTTCAACTCCACTGTAGCCACGTCTTGTATACATGTGGATGGCGTCAGGAAAAAGATCACTAAGTAAGGCACGGATTTTTCTTCCGGAAGGATCATTATCGGTAAATATGAATACTTCATCATGACGAAGTTCTAAGCTCAAACGTTGTAATTGATTCGAGCCAGGAGTTCCATACGTGCAATGAATGCGAATCTGATCATTAAGTAGTTTATGTAATTTACTACGATCGTTTTTACCTTCAACTATAATCGAAATACCCATACATGCCCTCCTAAAACTTTTCATTATCTTCCTGATGTTCATCCTGTCGAGGAAAAGTAGCATCGAAAGCGTAAGTTAAAACTTTTCATTATCATAATATATAATCATCTTGTCGATGAAAAGTTACATCGAAAGCGTAAGCTGAAATTTCTATTATTGTAACATGTTCACCTTAAATAAACATAAAAAGGACTGCTCCCATGTTGATAAGAGCAGTCCTTCATTATTTTCTTGTTTTTCCTCCAAGAAGTAGCGGAGATGATTTATCGCTAGTGGAAAAGCGATAGCGCTCGTTTTTGTCCTCGGTTTTATACCGCAATATTATTACCATAAATCCGAGGACAACGGCGATTGGAACAGCGATAATTCATCGCAGCGGGCATCCACCCACCTAGATTGGAACAGCGATAATTCATCGGAGCGAGCATCCACCCACCTAGATTGGAACAGCGATAATTCATAGGAGCGAGCATCCACCCGCCTAGATTGGAACAGTGATGAATCATCGCAGCGGGTATCCACCCGCCTAGATTTTAGAGATATTAGATGATATAGATTGGTTAGATCTTGGTGGAATAGCGTTGAAAGCAAGTGCAATGAATAGTACAACAAATGCAATAAAATATGGTGAAATGATATCCCGCACTTGCCCAGCGAGAAATGGACCAAGAAATGCCCCAATAGATGAAGCAATCGATAACATAGAGAATGTTCTACCATATTTACTCCCGTCACTAAGTTGAATTAGCCAATGCGAAAGAGCAGGGAATACAACACCTTTACACATCCCAATAAGTAATAATAGTAACATGAAAGGAACAGGTAAACTTGCTGCGATGATGAAATAAAGTAAGGAGAGCGCTAATGTTCCAAGTATCGTTCTAATAGCAGGATTATATCGATTTACAAATAACATGCATAATGTAATGAGGGAACCTATACTCACAACAGTAAAGAGTAGTCCAGTTGTCATTATAGAGCTCATATTTGCATTCATCAAAGGTAGTTCAAATGTTAATATTCCTAATGAGCAGCTTAATCCGACCGGAATGAGGAAAATGTTCCAACGCATTTTTTTATCTGGACTATCACTAGCTTGCATTGCATTCATACCTACAGGAGTATGATGCATAGGGATAGCGATTGTCGAATCAGCTTTAGTAAATTTCTTTTCCTTAATGAAAAAGAAAGCTAATATTGCAGTAATAATGAGGAGCCATCCGAGCACAAGAAATGTTTTGGTGAAACCTAGTTTTGCTACTAGAATAGCACCTGCAGCAGGTGAGAGAACAGAAGCAAGAGTATGAACAAGGCCATTACCCGCCATTAATTTTCCTTGTTGACTTATATCTGAGCTAAGTCTCGCTAATAATGATAGACAAGCAGGTGATAGAAACGCTAATACGAAACCTGCGATTGAACGCAAAATCAATAGTTGCCATGGATCAGTAACGACTGATTGTACAAGTAATATCCCACCAGCCAATAGTAAGCTACCTACAATGAATAAGCGACTTCCTAATTTATCAACATATACGCTAGCCAACAGATTACCTGGTAGATGCGTAATAGAATAGATCCCCATGATTAGTCCTATAAATGATGGAGCAGCACCGAGTGAGATAGCAAATGGTGTTAATATCGGATATTGTGCATGCAAGTCGAAAAAAGCAACAAACAAAAATAAATAGAGCCAAATGGCGGTTTTCACAATGCAAGCCTCCTACTAATATTCTGACCACAGGAAGTTCTATTCGAAAGACGTGCATTCTTATCGGAAGATGTCGAATATACTACGAAGCTAATCATCATTATCAAAGTCTGCATTTTGAACTACTTCTGTAAGTGTGGTTATAACTACTTGTACGCTTTAACAGGACAACTTATGTCTATATTTATTAGGTTAAGTTTACTCTAGTAGCTGTAGTAGGATATAATATTGTAAGTAAGACTCCGTCATTTAGACTTTCGAAAGTCCAGCTCGGGAATATGTTGCTTAAGAGGTAGTTTGTACATACATTATAGGGAAAATACAGCATAAGCTTTCGATAGACTTTTCAAATGTTTAGTAGTGTCTAAAGTATCTCAAAGAAAAATGAAACAATAAAATTTAGGGGGAAAAGGGATGAGTTTTTTGGATTTCTCAAGTTATGATACGGATACGTGGTTTGCGTTTTTACAAGAAAATTGGTACGTCATTTTAATTGCGTTAATCGTCATCATGTTAATTATTCGTGTGATGAAAACGATGGTGAAATGGGCTATAATTTTAGTTGTGGCTGTTGGTGTAATTGTATATAGCGGATATACACTTGATGATGTGAAAACTTTAAGCACTAGCTTAGTGAGCAGTGGTATTGAGGAATTGAAAGAAATAGGTTCAAAGGTAGCTGATAGTGCGAAGGAAGACGCTATCAATGCCATGGTTGGAGAAGCTACTAGCGCAACATATACTTCTAATGCTGATGGAACATTTACTGTGAAAACATCGTCTATAACTTTGACTGGTCAACCAGGTAGCGACGAAGTATCGATATCTGTCAAAGGTGCACCAGCTTTCAAAGTGAAAAGTAGTGCAATCGTAAATGATTTTATTAAGCAAGCAGAATCAAATAGCAAGTAATACTAAGTACATGGTATGTGCAGTAGAGAGGGTGTTGTAAGTGCAAGATGATCCTAAACAACAAGAAATACTGAGGAGAAAACAGTTTTCATTCCGGCTTAATGTGTTTTTCTTTATCGTATTTGTCGTATTTAGCGTATTAATTGTAAAATTAGCTGTATTGCAATTCGTAGAAGGACCTTCGTTTACTAGCGCAATTAATAAAAAGTGGGAACGTAATATCCCTATTGCTCCAATTCGTGGAAATATTTATGATGCGGGTGGTCATGCGTTAGCCTACTCTACTTCAACACAATCACTCTATTACAGTCTTCAGTCTGCAATTAGAGGTGGCAAATCTACTAATGATCAAGCCGAAGAAATGGCAGAAAAGCTAAATAAAGTGTTTGAAAAATTTGGTAGTCCTGAAAAAATGATGACTAAGGAAGATATTATTCGTCGAATGGATCTTGTATTTAGTCAAAATATTAAGTCTACACCCCGTCGAATTAAAACAGACTTAACGAATGAAGAGTTAGCTTACATTATGGAGAATCAATCTGAGTTTGTTGGCGTAAGTCTTCTGGAAGAGAGTGTGCGGAATTACGATGAGGATACGGTAGCGGTACACCTTGTAGGCTATTTGAAAAAATATAGAGGTGTTAGAACCAAATCTGATTTCTATAAGGAAAAGCTAGCTATAGAAGATCCTTTCTATAAATATCTCGAAGAAGAAGAAGTTGGACTTGATGGTATTGAATATATGTATCAGGATGTTCTACGCGGAACGAATGGTGTGAAAACTTATCCAGTTAATAATCAAGGAGCAATAACAGGGGATATAACTATAACTAACCCTGAGAAGGGTGCGGATCTTTATCTAACTATTGATAAAGATATACAGCTTCATACGGAGCAATCGATTATGAATCATCTCGAGAAGATTCGTACCTCACCTTACTCCTATGAAAGGGCACCTAACGCGGTAACAGGTTTTGCAGTGGCAATGGAAGTAGAGACAGGGAAAGTGATATCAATGGCAAGTATGCCAGATTATGATCCTAATGTGATTTGGTCTGGTGGAAGTATATCTACAGAAAATTGGAATAATTATCAGTATCTACTGAATAATGGGACGATTCGACCGGTATATGGACCATATACCGATGAAGAGCGGGCTCAACATCCTTCTTCCATTGTGCCACTAGGTTCAGTAATCAAGCCATTATCTGTCTTAGTTGGATTAAAAGAGGGATTGTTTACAACTAATCAGAAGTACAATGATACTGGTAGATTCTCCTATGGTCGTAAAGGGTATGAAACATATATTAGTAACTCTGGTAAGCATGCCTATGGACTCTCGGATGGAGCAAGAGCTATTGAGAAATCATCTAATACATTTATGGCAGAATGGATTGGTAACAGGCTTTATATGCGCGGGGCAGTTGATGGTGTCTCGAGTGTAGATATATGGGATGGCTACATGAAGCAGTTCGGTCTAGGTGTGACAACGGGCAGTGGCTTGTACGGTGAAAGTGCTGGAGTTATCGACTACTATAGCGAAGCAGAGCGCGGTAGTGCGCAATCTGCTTTAGTGCAAGCATCGTTTGGTCAACAAGGGCGTTATACGGTTCTTCAATTAGCCCAGTATACAGCACAACTAGCTAGTCGTGGTGTACGTTTGAAGCCACAATTTGTGAATGAGATTCGTTCAGCAGACGGTGAACTACTGGAAAGTTATAAGCCGGAAATATTGAATGAAGTTGATATGCCAGATTCATATTGGGACATGATTGAAAAAGGGATGGGGCTAGTTAAAGTACAAGGGTTTGAAGGATTCCAACATTCATTTAACAGGAAAACGGGTACGTCTGAGCAAGATGTAGCGCGTGGTCGTGTAGAGAACGCGGTATTTATCGCTTATGCTCCTGCTGACAATCCTAAGCTAGCAGTAGCAGTAGTTGTTCCTGAGGGTGGTTTTGGTGGTTGGGGTGCTGCGCCAATTGCGCGTCAAATATTTGACGCGTATGATGCAGTCTACGGCCTTGGAGATAAACCTAATGATGCGCTATATGAGTCATTGTTCGGTAAGCCTAGAAATAATGAAGATGCTGTAGATGGCGAGACTACAGATGAAACTACACCAACTAATAATGCAACGGAGTAAGCAATTAAGCAATTTATATATGTGAATCATTGAAAGGTGTAAGTGTAGACTCGTTGTATGGCGATGTCTTCATTTACACCTTTTTTTATGCTTATCTAATATTTTCTCTCGTTCAAAAATGTTTCCTATAACCAACATTACATAAGCTGCATATTATAGAGTATAAGCAGAAAGGGAGGGGTATTGATGAAAAGTATACCTCGTAATTCAGCAGTTCGTAGATTTGAGTTAATGATGAAATTAGTTGGTTTTATATTTCTGTTAAGCTTTGGTGGTCACTTATAATGGATAACATCATTGTGGTCTAGCTCCTTCTCCAACTTGAGAAGGAGCTTTTTTTGTCTCAAGTATGGTAATATTAAGTTGCGATATAATACGTAAGAAGTAGCTTTTATTAACATGATAACTACAGGTAGATACATAAAGTTATAGGAGGACTGAAAATGAGCAAATATAAGCTAATTGCTTTAGATATGGATGGCACGGTACTGGATGATCATAGTGTAATTAGTGAAGAGAATGTGCATTGGATTAATAAAGCCCGTGAAGCTGGAGTTACTGTTATGTTCTCTACTGGTCGGGGTTTCAATAAAGCGATTGATTATGCTGAACAACTGAAGCTAGATTCACCAATAATTACGGTCAATGGAAGTGAAATATGGGAGAAACCTTATCAGTTGCTAGATCGTACACTATTAGATCATCGTTGGATTAATAAGCTTTACGAGCTTGCTCAACGTTATTCTGACGCATGGTTTTGGGCCTATACTACGGATGAAATATATAACAAAGAAAACTGGCAGCATATTTTTGAACAATATGATCAACATGAATGGTTAAAATTTGGATATTACGTTGAGGATATTGAGATGATTACAGCATTACGACTTGAGGTAGAACAATGGGGAGAACTTGAAATATCGAATTCCTCACCATATAACATCGAGATTAATCCATACAATACTTCCAAAGCAACGGCTCTTAAGAAACTTTGTGATCATATGGAAATTCAGATGGAACAGGTTATTGCAGTGGGTGATAGTTTGAATGATATTAAAGCTATTCAACAATGTGGATTGGGTGTTGCTATGGGAAATGCACAAGAGGAAGTAAAGCAAGTTGCAGATTATATAACGGCTTCTAATAATGACCATGGTGTAGCTGAGGTTATTAGGAAATTTATTTTCAATATGTAGTTGCGTTCATCGGACATGATGTTGTAAAGTGAGGTGAAATATGGAAATTTTAGGTGTAGTTTTAGTGGTTCTGCTCTTTATTATAGGTATGATAGGGACAGTTTATCCCGTCTTACCAGGCGTATTTGCCATCTATGCTGCATTTTTTGTGCATGGTTTTTTAATTAGTTTTGAGAAATTTGGTTTTTGGTTCTGGTTTATTCAAACGATAATTCTAATTGCTTTACTTATCGCTGACTATGCTGTCGGTGCGATGGGAGTGAAAAAGTTTGGCGGATCAAAAGCTTCTATAATTGGCTCAACGATAGGTATAATTATTGGTCCGTTTGTAATTCCAGCTTTCGGATTATTATTAGGTCCATTCATAGGTGCTGTATTAGGTGAATTAATAATTGGAACGAAGTTTAAGCAGTCATTACTTATTGGTTGGGGCTCATTAGTTGGGCTATTTAGTAGCATCGTAGTGAAAATTATACTTCAAATCATTATGATCATCCTATATATAATTTGGGTGTGGTAAAGGTGATTACCTGAACCATCGTCTCTTACTTCCAAAGTGGTTTTTCATATTTCGAAAAGTTATTAAAGTATCTTATAATAAATTTTAGGAGGATTTCTGATGATTAATGTGACAATTTGGAATGAATTTTTGCATGAAAAGCAACATGAGGAAGTAACTAGAGTATATCCTGAAGGGATACATATAGCACTGAAAAAGGGATTAGCATCTGATGATTTGAACATTCGTACAGCGACGCTTGAAGAAGCTGAGCATGGATTAACAGAAGAAGTATTACAGCAGACGGATGTACTAGTATGGTGGGGACATATGGGTCATGATCAAGTTGAAGATCATATTGTTGATCGCGTTCATGCGCGTGTCATGGAAGGTATGGGACTTATCGTGCTTCATTCTGCTCATTTCTCAAAAATTTTCAAAAAGCTAATGGGGACAGGTTGTGACCTGAAATGGCGCGAAGCGAACGAGAAGGAACGTATTTGGGTAGTTAATCCAGGTCATCCGATTGCTGCTGGTCTGCCAGAGTATATCACACTAGAACATGAAGAAATGTATGGTGAGCATTTCGATATTCCTGCTCCAGATGAATTAATTTTCCTAAGTTGGTTCCAAGGCGGGGAAGTATTCCGTAGTGGCTGTACGTTCTACCGTGGACAAGGTAAGATTTTTTACTTCAGACCAGGTCATGAAACATTCCCAACTTACTATAATGAGCATATTCTAAAAGTTATCAACAACGGTATACATTGGGCTAAGCCAACGATAACAGCTACACCAGTAAGAGGAAATCACGCGCCACTAGAGATTCTATAGTACACAAATTAGATGGAATGGACTTAGATATAATATGTTAAAAAAAGATTCATTACTTAAAGGTACACTTATTCTAGCATTAGCAGCTCTGGTTGCTCGTGTGTTAGGCATGTTCCAACGAATTCCATTAGAGTATATGTTGAATGAGGATGGACAATACGCTTTCATCGCGGCCAATCAAATTTATTTACTGCTTCTTGTTATTGCTACTGCTGGGTTTCCGAGTGCAATAAGCAAGATGGTTTCAGAAAGAATGGCCGAGGGTAAACATCAAGAAGCAAAACGAATTTATAAAGCAGCAATCGTTTTCGGTGCAGTTACAGGTGTGTTATTAGCTGTATTTATGTACATATTAGCACCTATGTATGCATCTCTTGCTAAGAAGGATTCGATTGTTCTTGCAGTAAGAGCAATTGCGCCAGCTTTGATATTATTTCCTGTAATTGCTATGATGCGAGGTTACTTTCAAGGTCGCCAGATGATGGCGGCGGGAGGTATTTCACAAATTGTTGAGCAGTTTGCACGTGTTATTCTTGGTCTATTACTTGGTTATATTTTCTTAAGCCTTGGATATAGTGATGATTGGGCTGCTGCAGCGATTACGTTCGGTAGCGTATTTGGTAGCATTGGTGCATTCGCAGTTATGTTACACTACGCTCGTAAGCTTAGAATTCAAGATAAAAGGATCGAAGGGAGTTTCAATGCTGAAGCTAGAGCGGCATTTATGCCTAATCAACCATATAAAATTGAAAATGGTCCTAAGCTGAAATTCAGAACAATTTATGGTGAAATCCTTAAGATGTCTGTACCGGCGCTTGTAACTTCAATGACGATAAATTTAGTGTATGTCTTCGATACTACTTTTTTCGTTCGAATTACCGAGAAAGTTTACACCATTGTTCAGGCAACAGAAGTATATGCTGATCTTGGTACAAAAGCCCAATCGCTAGCAGGAATTCCTCCAATATTGGCTATTGCATTAGGTTCATCTATTATTCCGATTATATCTGCTGCCTTTGCACGTAAAGATCAGCAAGAAGTTAATAAACAAACCTCGGCAGTATTGAGAATTGTATGTATTACAGGAGTTCCCATAGCATTGTTTCTAACAGTTGCTGCATACTCCGTTACTGGGTTGTTATTCTCTAGCCCACGTGGTAGTGAGGTTGTAGCTATGTTATGTGCAGGAACAATATTACAAATTACAATGATGACAACAAACTCTATTTTATATGGTATGGGTAAGCAACGTCAGACTATGGTAAATACACTTATTGGTTTAGCTGCTAAAGTAGTTATAAGTACTATTTGCGGTATGTATTTTGGAGTAGCAGGTTTTATTATTGGTTCAACAGCATGTTTCTTAGCTGTTACTTTACTTAATTTATACTTAATCCGAAAAGATGTTCAATTACAAGTACTTGGCAAGCGTTGGGTACCATATTTGATTGCGGTAGTTATTTCAGCTGGAGCAGCTTGGTTAGCTCAGTATGGAGTTTTAGAATTCACGACTAACATTGCAGATAAATTATCGTATTTACTTGCTGTTATTATATCAGGAGTAATCTTATGTGCTTTATATGGTGTGTTATTGCTTAAATTAAAAGTCATAACGACAGCTGATGTCGAATCATTGCCTGGGAAATTACGTGGACCTATGAAGAAAGTTATGCGAGCTCTTAGAGCAGGTTAAGGTAGTAGTTCAATCATAATCCATTAATAAATTGAGAATAGTATTAGTGAAGGAGGAGGAAGGATAATGAATAAAATTACAACTGACGCTCAATACCGTGAGCAAATCAAGCAAGAGCACTTAACGATTATCGTGTTCAAAACAACATGGTGCGGAGACTGTCACTACATTAATCCGTTCATGCCAGAGTTAGAGGAGCAATATAAAGGTAAGGTGGATTTCCTTGAAATTGATCGTGATGAACTACCAGATCTTTGTTCTGAATTAAATATCCTTGGAATTCCAAGCTTTGTAGCATTTAGAAATGGCCAAGATATTGTTCGTTTTGTCAACAAATTACGTAAAACACGTGAGGAAATTGAACAGTTTGTGAACCGCGCGCTTGCTATAGCAGAAGCGGTCTAGTTATATCGTAAGTTTCACATTTTGAACATGGCTTTTACCTAATTGTATAGCTATAATTAATGAAACATAATATTTGGAATTAGGTGAATACATGATGGTTTCAAAAGGATTTCGATTTTTTGCATTGCTATCTTGCATAGGCATGCTACTTGTACTACTAGCTGGTGCATTAGTAACTAATACTGATTCTGGTCGCGGTTGTGGCGATGATTGGCCGTTATGTCATGGAAAATTTATACCTGCTTATACGGTTGAAACTGCAATCGAATGGTCTCACAGATTGGTGAGTGGATTGGAAGGCATATTAGTAGCTGGAGTCTTTATATCAATTTATCGTAAGTACAAAGAAAAAGGTAATGCTTACAAAGAGCCGATGCTATATGCTTGGTATGCACTATTATTTACTATTATTCAAGCATTGATGGGTGCTGCAGCTGTAAAATGGTACCAATCTGATGCGGTTATGGCTATACATTTTGGGATATCGTTAATTGCCTTTGCAGCAACGTTATTACTAGTGATTTGGTGTCATCGTGATAAGAAGGGAATTGTAGAGACAACTCGCTATCCTAGATCTCTATTACCTTGGGCATTAGGTATTTCTGTCTATTCCTATGTTGTCGTGTATTTAGGAGCTTTCATTCGTCATACGGAGTCATCTGGAGGTTGTCTTGGTTGGCCCCTATGTAATGGTGAAGTTGTGCCTGAATTATCTGGTGCTACTGGTATTGCGTTTATACACAGAGTAGCTGCCGCTATTTTAGGAATTATTTTAGTTGCGTTGTATTTCTATATGAAGCGATTTACTGGTAACAGTTCATTGACGAAGTCTTCAGGTGCAGTAGCAATTCTCGTCATCACTCAGATCTTCAGTGGAGCTTGGTTAGTATACACTATTGGAAATGATAGCTGGTTTTTATTTACAAGTTTACTTCATAACTTAATAATTGTTGCGCTGTTCGGCTTATTAGTGGATCTTGTTATTCGCTCTTGGATATATCGCAAGGAAGAATGATGTTGAGCTGCTATAACCATAAAGGTATAGCAGCTTTTTTATAGGTTATTTAATAATAATGCTTATGATCACGATGATTGCGCTGACGTAGAGGAGTCGACGGCGAAGATGGCATTCATCGTTCGCTGTAGTGCTCATGTACCAATAACGTACATTCCGCGCTGCGCTTCACTAGCTTCATGTCATCTTCTTGGTGCTGATAACCGTTATTATTAAACTTTATTGGAATAGGTTATTTAATAATAACGCTTATGATCACGATGATTGCGCTGACGTAGAGGATTCGACGGCGAAGATGGCAGTCATCGTTCGCTGTTTATGCTTACGGAGTATGTTTCTTACAGAAACATTGTAAGTGCTCATGTACCAATAACGTACATTCCGCGCTGCGCTTCACTAGCTTTATGCCATCTTCTTGTGTTGATAAGAGTTACTCGCTTCTAGAACTTCCAAATTCCAATGAAGGTTCAAAAATCGGGCTTTCGCAAGCCGAGAAGATGGAGCGTTACTTGAGGAAGGAGGAAACGCAAGTGTACATGTTGAGTACACGCGTACCGGACTATCCAAGTTCGCTTCATATTCGATGTCGAATATACGACAACGTCAATCTTCGTTATCAAAGCCCGCCTTTTGAACTTCCGCTACAAGTACATAATGTTCATCATTAGTTGCTACACTATACCCATCAGATTGGAGTGAAAAGTATGCTGCAGTTTATGTTTCAACAACCGGAACAGCCGCCAACAGGCAATTACGCTGAGGTAGATAAATTATTAGAGAAGTTTGCTTCAAAGATGGCATCGCGTAGTGGTGGAGCTGATGAGAACAAAGAGAAGTGGACAAAATTTGAAATATGGACGTTAGGCTTAAGAGCTTCTCTGCATGAATTATATGCAAGTCATTATGCAGCTCAACATTTTCGTGAAAAAATTACTTTACCTTCAATAAAAGAGATGGACGCCGAACAAAAATTAGATTACGCTAGATATGTATATTTTGACAAAAATGGTTTTATTAGAGTTTTCTCTCTTCTTGATAAACTCGGTACCTTTTTGAATGAATTGTTGGATCTGAAAACAGAGAAAATCAAAGCACATTTTTCTTATTTTACTGTATTAAGAACGATGCGAGAACGACAAGTACACGTAAAGTTAACTAAGCCATTAAATGAAATAAAGGAACAAAGTAAAGAACCGACACATCGACTTCGTAAAAGAAGAAATACAGAAACACATTATATGAATTCTGAAATGCATGATGATTTAATTCAACGAACAAGGATGTATGGACAGGAATTAATGCTTGAGAATGTAGATCAACAGATGAATGATTTATCGGTCGGATTAGACTTAGCTATGCAATCCATTAAACTTACATTTGAATACGCTCAGGAGCTACTACACCGTAAGTGACCGAGGTTTCATGGAGAAGGGGAATGTTTGTGGAGCTTAAGGGGAAAAAAGCATTAATAACTGGAAGCGCAAAAGGGCTAGGGAAACGGACTGCGATTGAACTTGCCTCATTGGGCTGTAATATTATGATTCATTATATGGAAAGTAAACAGGAAGCACTGGAAGTACAGAAACAGCTACTCGATCTTGGTGTGGATGCAAGAGTTGTACAAGCAGATATCGCAAAGCCTGAAGGTATTAATAAGCTTGTAGCGGGTGTTGAGGCTTGGGGTGGTGTAGATATTCTTGTTAACAATGCAGGTCCATTTGTAAGAGAGCGCAAGTTATTCCAACAGTATGATGAGGAACTTATTACATCGCTTGTTCAAGGGAATTTATTATCTGTTATGTTATTGAATCATAGATTATTACCTTATATGCGTGAGAAATGTTGGGGAAGGATTATCCATTTTGGGTTTGGACATGCTAATGAGGCTCGTGCATGGCCACAACGAGCAGTATATGCTGCTGCCAAAACAGCACTTGTCTCATTTACGAAGTCTCTTGCTGTAGAAGAAGCTCCTCATGGTATTACAGTTAATCTTATCGGGCCTGGAGATATTAAAGGTAGTTATAAAGAAAAGTCGATCCATGAAGTTATTAATGATTGGGATGGTGAGACGCCAATCGGCAGACCTGGTACCGGTGAAGATGTGGCGCGTGTTATTTCGTTTTTGTGTGATGAGAAATCAAGCTATTTAACTGGAAACATTATTGATGTAACAGGCGGTTTTGATCCAATCCGAGCTAATATCGTGAAATAAGAAAGGCGATCCAATGCCCTATTACGGGATGGATCGCCTTTTTGACCACATAGTAGCGGCTATATTAGAATACTTGAACAACCTCTATTATGCCATCTACTTCTTCAAGAAGTGCACGTTCAATACCTGCTTTAAGCGTGATAGTAGAACTTGGGCAGCTTCCGCATGCACCTACCAGACGAAGTTTAACGATACCTTCTTCCACATCAACTAGTTCGACGTCACCGCCATCACGTTGTAGAAATGGACGAAGCTTATCAAGAACGTCTAATACTTCATCATATTGTGTATCTTGTACTTGTTCACTCATTGCATTCATCTCCTTTCTATCCTATTATAGTACAAAGTAAAAGAAATGCATACCAAAGTCAATTAAGAACTTGAAAAGTTAGGTGTAACCAACATGATGAAACCAATGATTGAGTTCTGTGCGGGAAATATGCATCACGGCACAGAAAAATTACTAGATAAATATGAAGCAGACGATGACTTTGAAGGAATAGAATACGGTTGTTTAGGCAATTGTGGCGAATGCTATTTGAAGCCATTTGCACTTGTGAACGGATCGGTCGTCGTAGCAGATTCGGTTGAAGAGCTGGAATTGAAAATAGAGCAATTTCTAATCGATGAGGAAGAGAATATGGCAGCTCTAGAAAAGCTTCTCGATACGATGTGAAATTTTGCAATTCTATTAAGGCGATAACCAAGTTATGCTGAGCATCAGCTTGATGAATACTATTAATGCTTAGAGCGCCATAATACACCACTTTTTATCAATCGAGGAATTCTTCCACGCATTGAAAGTTTTCCCATCACGCCAAATCCATTATGCTTACCAAGTGCACCAAGTGTTCCTCTTAGCTTGAATGATTCCAGTTGAATCGTATGATTATGCCATATAGCATGAAGGATTTTGGCCACTCGTTCTCCCTGTAAACCAGCTACTTGAGCACTTGGGGAATAATCGGAACTTGCGCAATCACCAATAACATAAATATGTGGATCATCTGGCAGTTGATACTGGTCGTTCACAATTAGTCGGCCTTGTTTATCTTTGGCAGCTTGTAAATGCTGGACTAGTGGGACAGGTTGAATGCCAGCAGTCCAAAGAATAGCATTGGCTTCAATTGGACGAGATTGTCCTTCAGCATATAGTACTCCCGGCTCAATACGATGCAGAGCTGTATTGATTAGCATATCAACGTTATGTTCTAGAAACCATTCTGCCACATAAGTTTGTACGTTTGAGGGAAAACTTCCTAATAGGTTAGGACCCCGATTAATGAGTGCAATATTAAGATCTGGACGACTTTCACGCAGTTCTGAGGCCATTTCTACTCCACTAAGTCCACCGCCTACAATGGTAACTTGTCCATATGGCTTCACATTATTCAGATCAGCGTAAGCTTTTCGCGCTGCTTGAAAGGTCTGTAAACTATTAGCATATTTCGCGGCACCTTCAACACCATGATAATGATCGACACAGCCAAGTCCAATAACGAGCGTATCATAGTGAATAGGGTCATGACCTGCGACATGTACAATTTTTTGTTCACGATCAATTTCGGTAATTTCACCCAATGCTAACTCTACATGGGGGGAATTAGGAAAGGCGACGCGCAGCTGTTGATCTGATGCTGTTCCGGCAGCCAAAGAGTAATATTCTGTTTTCAAACCTTGAAAAGGTGAACGATCAACTAGTGTAATCGTTGTTCCTTTCGGTAAACCTTTGTTCAACAACTCATTAATTAAGGCTAATCCGCCGTAACCACCGCCGAGCACAACTAACTTATAACTCATTTTGTCATCTCCAATTATTAGTAACCGATCAAATTCATATTCACTAGAACTATATGTGATATTCATTATAGAGTATGCTTACGGCATAGTAAAATTCATTTGCTTTTGTCTTCCTATGATTGACATGCTATTATTATATTATTACAAACCAATTCACTCATCTATTGAGCAATAAGACATAGTGGAGTATACTGATACTATATTAAGGTAAGTGAACATCTCTGATGGAGATTATTATATTGTTTATGCTTACGAGGTAACTTTTCTCTGAGAGAAGTTTAGCAGGAAAAATCGAAAAGTTTTAGGAGGACATAACATGATTACAATTACTGAACTAGCAGGGGAAAAACTTGGTGAAATGCTTGCAGCAGAAGAAAATGATCAAATGTTTCTACGTGTAGGTGTGAAAGAAGGCGGCTGTAGCGGCTTCTCTTACGGTATGGGATTTGATGATGAGGAGCAAGAAGGAGATACATTACTAGATGTTAATGGTCTTAAAGTTGCTGTTGATGCAGAAAGCTCAAAATATTTACGCGGACTTGTTATTGACTACAAAGAAGCAGCGATGAGTGGTGGATTCACAATAGAGAATCCAAATGCAACAGCTACTTGTGGTTGCGGTTCTAGCTTCCGTACAGCGACTGCAGCAGGTAATCCCGCAGCAGATCCTTGTTAATTATGAATGATTGAAAAGGGGCTGTCCCCAAAGTCATTGAGCAACAAAACAATGACTTTGAGGGATAGCCCCTTCTTTATATGATTTATACAGTTACAATGATAGTTCGATGTTCCAAGCTGGTTTACTCCAATTCAAGTAACTTAAAAGTCGAAGCAATAAATACTTTCATACCAATCGCTAATGAACGCTCATCAATATCGAATTGCGGGTGATGATGAGGGTATACGATGCCATCCTTTACATTTCCTGCACCTATATTAAAGTAAGTACCAGGAGCACAATTTAGATAGGCCGAGAAGTCATCAGCTGCCATACTCGGTTTTATCGTAAAGAGGTTATCTTCACCAAACAATTCAACAATCGTATCTGCTACTATTTTAGATACATTGGCATCATTAATTAGTGGGCGATAGCCGTAACTATATTCAAATTCATACTCAGCACCGTGCGCAAGTGTCAGTCCCTTAATAATTTGCTCCATCTGACGAGGTACTTCTTCTCTTAATGCTGGGTCCATAGCCCGCACGGTTCCCGTCATTTTCACACTACCAGGAATGACATTATGAGCATGACCTGCAATGAATTGAGTGACTGATACTACAAGTGGTTCTATAGGGTTAGTTGCACGAGCAACGATATGTTGTAAATTAGTAACGATTTGAGCTCCGATCGCGATACTATCAACGGTTGTATGAGGCTGCGCAGCATGACCACCTTTACCATTTATCGTAATGTGGAAAGTATCAGGAGAAGCGAGCATAGCTCCACTGACAACGCCAACTTTACCAACTGCTACTGGTGATTGAAGATGAGCACCAATGACACAATCTACGCCATCCATAACACCAGCGGCAATCATCTCATCTGCGCCACCTGGTGGTAATTCCTCAGCATGTTGAAAGATAAAGCGAATCTCTCCAGCAAGTTCATGATTAGCGAAATGCTTTGCAAATATTTTAGCTACGCCTAACACGATAGCTGTATGCCCATCATGACCACAAGCATGCATGACACCATCATTCGTTGAACTGAAAGTTAGGCTAGTATTTTCTTGAATAGGCAAAGCATCAATATCTGCGCGAATGGCAAGAATTTTACCTGGAGTAGATCCGATTAATTTTGCCATTACACTAGTTGCAGTAGGTCTACTAACTACTAGATTACCAAAAGACAGTAATAGTTGTTCGATATATTGAGAAGTAAACGTCTCATGGAAACTAAGTTCAGGATGCTGATGCATATATCTTCTCCATTGAATAGCTTCTGGCTGAAGCATATCAACTTCAGATAGTAATGATTGGAGTGTCATAGTAGCATTCCTTTCTTAAATAAGTTCAAATGCACCAATATTTCTAGTAATTTGACCAATATGTTTATTAACATGATTACATATAAATTTATCAATAATATGAACGATAGATATTGGCTCTTCACCTTTCATACCTACCCGCAACCATTGTTCTTCAGACAGTTTACTAAGTAAAATACCATTATATTTCGTAATCGCATCATATATATCAAGTAATTCAGTCAGCGAGAAGTTATTAAATTGCTGTTGGTCAACCCAACTCTCGTGTGCAAACGTAGCAATTGGAGATACTGGTTCAGATATAATTTTACGAATGCGATATGAATTGGTAATGTTTGAGTCAATCAAGTGCCCAACAATTTCTTGAATACTCCAAGCTGTAGCTGTTGGCTTCCATAATAACAATTGTGTAGACAGATTTTCTACGCTCTCACGAACAATAACGGCTGTTTGCAAATAATTATGAATAGAATCTTGATGAGATTGATTCATTATAAGGCCCCCTGAATATCTATTAGTTTACGAATGTCTAGTTGATGCTACGAGACATTATTTTTTGGAAGCTTCATAATAAGAGTTATCAAACACATCTGTGTTAACATCCAATTGTGTACTTACTGTACCCGTTGCATATAGAATGTCAGCGGTTGTTTGGATAGCAGAAGCAATATCAGTTGTAATTGGCTCATTAATATAGTTCGTATTTTCTAACAATGTTTTTACTAGATCTTTGTCCATTTTTCTTTCTGTAGCTAATATTTCAGCAGCTTCATCTGTATTTTCTTTAACCCAATCTACAGCTTTTTGATATACACGCAAGTAAGCTGCAGCTAGTTCAGGGTTTTCTTTCAGAAACTTATCGCGACCGATCATTACTGCTGGCGCAACAAAATTCATTGTTTTTACACTTTCCACAATGCGAGCACGATCAGCAGAAGTTTCAATTGTTACATATGGATCCCAAGTTCCCCATGCATCAACTTGACCCGCTTGGAATGCAGCATTGGCTTCATCTGGTTGAAGTTGTACAATTTTTACGTCTGCTTCAGACATACCGTTTTTCTCAAGAGCTTTTACTAGGAAGATATGAGCAGAAGAACCTTTAGCGAGTGCAATTTGTTTCCCCTTAAGATCAGCAATGGATTGAATATCGCTATCTGGTTTTACAAGAATGCTATTTTGGTTACCTTCCACACCTGTAGCAGAAATAACAGTGAATGGCGTATTAGCCGCTTTACCAGTTACTACGGTGCCATCTCCGATAAATGAAAAATCAATGCGGTCTGATACTAGACCTTCAAGTAATGGAACACTGCTTTGGAATTCATGCCAATTGACGGTAGCGTTCAATGTTGCAAACTCCTCTTCAAACCAGCCTTTGCTTTTTGCTATCGAAAGTAGATTTAATCCACCGTTTACTGCAATATTAACTTCGACTTTTTTATTAGTATTGTCTGAACTTTTGCCGCAAGCTGTAAGACCAATAAGAGTGATGATAAGTGCAAGTACGAACAAACCTGATTTTTTGAATGAATTAGATGTCATAATGATAGTCTCCTTTATGTGAATGAATATTAGTATTGTATTATATCCGAGTAATCAAGTAAAATAACTTTGTATTATAATTATATAACTGAAAGTTATGGAAAGAGGTCTTATATATGAATATTGAGCAGTTTGAAAATGTTGCTGCAATAGCAAAGACAGGCTCTATCTCCATTGCAGCGGAACAACTTCATATTAGCCAAGCTGGTGTAAGTAAATCACTGTCTAAGTTTGAAGAGGAATTAGGTATGAAAATATTCAATCGTTCTAGACTAGGTACAGAACCGACCGAACGAGGCAAGATCATCATCGACAAAATTAATGAAATATTATCAAAAATAGAAGATATTAAAGAGGAGTCTCAAATCCAGAGTGCACTGATTGAGGGAGAAGTTCGATTCTCTGCAGGACCTAACATTGTGGCAATCTTATCGAGATCAATTGTAGCTTACAAAAAAGATCATCCTAAAGTTCGACTTGAAATTATCGCAAAAAATTCAGAAAGTATTATTCAAGATTTACGTAGAAATGAAACTGATCTTGGATTAATCTATTTCGATCGTCATAAGCAAGAGGATTTGAAAGATTTAACACTAACTCATTTGCTAAAATCGAGAATCGTTGTTTATGTTGGGAAGAGATCGCCTCTAGCTTCACGATACAGCGTAACACCACAAGAGTTAATTAACGAAACATTTGTAAATGCGGAAAATAACTACTCCAATTGGTTCATGGATGACTTTATGGAAAAGTACGGAAACGTAAATATAATCTTTACATCGAATAATGTTGATATATTAAAAAGGACGATAGCTGAAGGTGTAGCAATCGGAATATTCATCGAATTAAGTATGAAATACGATCCGCTAGTTCTGAATGGGGACATCGTTGGGATATCGCTTGTTAACCATGAGCCAACGACAATTTCATTAGGATGGGCAAGACTGACAAGTAAACATTTTTCTATTGCGCAACGTGAATTTTTGAAATATGTCCTCAGGGAATATAACCAAATTAAATGAGTAAAAACCTAGTGAAATTTCAAAATAATCAAAAAAAACAGTATTGACATTTCTTGAAAACGTCTGATAAGATTCTCCATAAATTCTAAATTGGCTATGCAACGAGAGCGAGGGGACGTTTGAGATGACAGCAGTGGCACTGGAAATACAAGATTTGAACAAGACATTTCATGCTGCAGATTCAGCTACGCATGTACTTGATCGGATAAATCTTACTCTGGAAAAAGAGGAATTTGTATCTATTATTGGTCCGAGTGGTTGTGGAAAAAGTACATTGTTGAAGATTATTGCTGGACTTGATGTAGACTATGAAGGCAAAGCAGAGCTTAACGGTGTACCTATTCAAGGACCTAGTAAAAAAAAGGGTTTTATTTTTCAAGAACATAGATTATTCCCATGGTTAACGGTTGAGAAAAATATTGCTGCTGATCAATCTTTGAAAAAGCCAGAAGTAAGAAAAGCAGTAGATCAGATGATCCATTTGGTAAGACTTAATGGCTTTGAAAAGGCTTTTCCTAAGCAATTATCTGGGGGAATGTCACAACGTGTTGCCATTGCTCGTGCCTTACTTAGAAATCCCGAAGTGTTGTTACTAGACGAGCCATTTGGTGCGTTAGATGCTTTCACCCGTAGCCATATGCAAGAATCATTGTTAGATATATGGCGAGAGAATCAGACTTCTATGTTGCTCGTTACGCATGACATCGATGAAGCAATATTTCTCTCTAATCGAGTTGTTGTGATGGATGCACGACCAGGAAAGATCAAAGCAATTATTCCGATTGATTTGCCTTATCCTAGAGATCGAGTAAGTCTATCATTCCAGGAACTGCGTGCAAAGGTGCTTAGAGCACTTAATAACAATGACGAAGAAGAGATTAATTGGCATATATAGCATGCTAGAGGAGACAAACAAATGTTGAAATCTATAAAATTAAATCGACTTTTACTTGGTAGTATGATTCCAGTAATTGTTATTATAGCGTGGCAAAGTGCAGTCACACTTGAATTAATTAACCCGATGCTGTTTCCAGCGCCGACATCAATATTCAATGATTTTTGGAGTATGATGATGTCTGGGGAATTGTTTTTTCATCTGCAAATTAGTGTTGTAAGAGCGTTATCAGGCTTTGCTATTGGGGGGATACTAGGTTTATGTGTTGGGATAGCAGTAGGTCTGTTCAAACGAACAGAACAGATGTTAGATCCAACGATCCAAATGCTAAGAACAGTGCCGCTACTAGCAATTACACCATTATTCATTTTGTGGTTTGGATTTGGGGAACTTTCAAAAATTTTATTGATTTCGATGGGAGCATTTTTCCCGTTATATGTAAATGCATTTCTAGGCGTTCGTAATGTTGACTCTAAGTTATTTGATGTTGCTAGAGTACTAGAATTCAGTCGTTTTCACCAAATTACTAAGGTTGTGTTACCAGCAGCAATGCCAAATATTTTGCTAGGTATGCGTCTTTCACTTAGTACATCTTGGTTATGTCTAGTCGTTGCAGAACTTATGGGAGCAGACCAAGGAATAGGATATCTAATTCAGGATGCTCGTGCATATATGCGTACAGGAGTAGTATTTGTAGGTATTCTTATCTTTGCAGTAGTAGGAAAGCTAACCGATTCTGTCGTAAGAATACTAGAAGAAAAACTATTGAAATGGCAGGATAGCTATAAGGGATAGTTGAGGCTGGACTGCTGAATAGGGAATTTCCCGAAAGTTATTGTGAAAATGACTTTCGGGAAATTCTCTTTTTTGTATGTTAATTACTGCTGAATGGATAATCTTATAAAAATACTACTATAGGAACGGATTGAATTAATTATCACGAGTTAATGACGAGCTACAAAAGAGAGCTTTTTTGAAAAAATGTATTTTATTACTATGAACAGAATAATTTCTAAGTTATTATAAAGGTAATAAAATACTATATCTCTTCAAAATAGATGAAATGAGGCCGGTATATGCAATTTGAAGTTATGCGATGTTCCGCCTTTATGTATATGCAAAGGTATATGGAGTTTATTTTAGACAATTATTCCGAATTGAATATACCTTATCCATTTAACGTATCACTTAGTTATTTATCTAGTCCTATATTACTTGACGGTGAAGTGTTTCTAGCACTAGATGATGAAAATGAAGTGATTGGTGCAATAAGTTATATATATGGCACTGCTGATCAAAATTATAGCAATCGAGAAGTCATTCAATTTCAAATTGCCTATTTGTCTAAGCCTTATCGCACATCATCGGTATTTTTACTAATGTTACAACTCATTAGTCAATATCTAGTTTATATAGAAGATTCAATAGAAGAGCTTCGCTTTTGGTCTAAGCCAGACCTCTACCTCGAACGTATAGTGAATAAACGAATGGATTGTGCAATTAAGCATTACGAATCTATATACGGTTCGCTACATGAATACCGTATCCCGTTTGCAATATTTCAGCAATATACTTCTCAATTCCATCAGGAAAAATATTATTAATCTATCAAAATCAAGTAGTAATAAAAAGTTAAGATCTAGCTTACGAAGTACTTTTCATTAGCATAAAGGTATACCATGTAGTAATGAAAAGTTTAAGGAGAATATAAAGATGTTAATCGTTATTAGGACGATGATAGGTTATTTGAAGCCATATAAGTTACTGACTTGGATGTTTCTTCTCTTTATCGGTTTAGACTTGATATTCATCTCAATAGCACCACTAAGTTTTACATATCTAATTGATTATGCTGTTGAACCTAGAAGTATGGATATGTTTATTAGCATTATTACTATTCTTGCGATAGCAGGTATATTATGTACCACAGCCGGTATCGTTGGGGATTACTTACTATCAAAGCTCAATGCATTAGTAGAAAGTGATTTGCGTAATCAATTATTTTCCAAGCTACAACAGCTACATATTAATTATTACTATACGAGACGATCAGGAGACACCATTTCGTTGTTCTCGAATGATCTGCCAACGATAAGTAGTGCATTGACGTCTATACTTACAACGGGGATTCAATCGATTGTTGTTGTAACGATAAGTATGGGTGTACTTATTTATCTCCAGTGGAGTATGGCAATTATTATTGTCCTAGGTGCCTCACTTATTTTTATAGGTCCTTTATTACTAAGCAAACGTGCTGAGCAACGATATGCTCAGTACAAAGAACAAATTTCCAAGCTCAATAGTGAAGTTCAAGAAAATGTAAAAGCACAAAAGCTAATTAAAAGTTTTAATTTACAGCAATATATGTACACACGTTTTAGTAAGCGTGTGAAGCAATTATTTGTAAGTAGCTACAATATGAATGTAATGAATGCCCAATTAGGAAGAGTTCCAATGATTAGTCTTGTACTCGTTAATTTCTCAATTATGGCGTTTGGATCTTACCTAGCATTGACTGAGCAGATTACTATAGGAGCCTTAGTTGCATTTTATACAATGTATGTCTCGATGGGCAATTCAGTATATAGTTTAACGTTTATCATTCCAATCCTTACAGATACAAAGGTAAGTTTGGAGCGGATTAATGAAGTACTTCACAATGAAAAACTAGAAGTTGACCATACGAATGACTACAAAGTACCGCAACAGCAATTAGAACTGATGATTGATAATGTCAGCTTTGGTTATACGGAGGCGATGCATGTACTACACAATATATCGCTTAATATAGAGGCGGGTTCATCGATTGCTCTTGTTGGCAGTAGCGGATCAGGAAAAAGTTCACTCGTCCAGTTGTTGTTAGGACTTTATGAACCACAACAAGGTCAAGTGAAGGCAAATGGGAGGTCGTTATCACATATTGATCTTGGTCATTATCGTAATCAGCTAGCTATCGTGTTACAGGATAATTTTCTGTTTCAAGGAACACTAGTTGAAAACATATCAATGAGTAATGCGGATGCGAGTTTTGAAGACATTGTTACCGCAGCAAAGCGGGCAGAAATCCATGAATATATTATGTCGTTGCCGTTAGGATATGAAACAGAAGTACTAGACGAAGGTAGTAATTTCTCCGGAGGGCAACGACAAAGATTAGCAATTGCCCGAGCTCTTGTAAGAAATCCTCAAATCTTAATACTAGATGAAGCAACCTCGGCGCTTGATCCTGCCACTGAGTCATCGATTAATGCAACATTCAAGCGGCTTGCAAAGGATCGAACCGTAATAACTGTGACACATCGCTTAGCGACAATTATTGAGGCGAATAAGATCTGTGTATTTGAACAGGGAAAACTAGTAGAGCAAGGCAATCATCAGCAACTACTTACATTAGAAGGTACGTACAAGTATTTATGGGATAAGCAAAGTGGTCTTTCATTATCTGAGGAAGGTGAGGAAGCAAACATTGATATTGAACGTTTGGCTCGTCTACTATTTTTCCAGAATATCAAAATTGATGTGCTTCATAATATTGCAAATCTATTCAATACTGAGAAATTCGATGAAGGAACCACTATTATTCATGAGGGTGATCGTGGCGAGAAATTTTATATCATAATTAGAGGACGAGTTGAAGTTTTGAAAATGATGAAGTCTAATAATGGGGATAACGTACGCGTTGCCGTTTTGGAGGATGGAGATCATTTTGGAGAAATTGCATTACTTGAGAGTGTACCGCGTACTGCTTCAATCAAGGCGTTAACATCTTGCGTCGTGATTACACTTCAGCGTAAAGTATTGCATCATGTTCTAAAACAACATCCAGAAATTAATGAATATGTGAGAAAAGGTATCCAACATAGGATTAATTAAGGAGTGAAAAGGATGTATGCTTACTCGAAATTATGTGAGACAGACGAAGAGTATGCACTGTTTTCAAAGTTTTTCATACAGTACCGTGAACATTTTAGTAAGGACTTTATTCTTGAAGATGCACTCATTCATCTTATCTCATACTTAGAGTATTCATCAGTGATAATGTCATATAATACGGAGCAACAATTAATAGCCTGTGCTCAATATTGGATAATTGGCGAGGATGACCTCAACTATGAAGCTAATGGACGAACTATATATATTAGCTCGGTCATTATAACCCCAGATGAACGTAGTACTCGAGTATTTATGCGTGGTTTTCGTGATCTAATTAATCATATTGCAATGGATCAACCACATATACGTAATATTAGGTTTAGCGCACAAGTTGATAATCATTATTTAAACACATTATATCGGAAATTCGCAATTTTCATCAATGCGGAAGAGGGGGCTTATGGTGTTGAAAATAGATATGAAGCACCGTTATTACAACTTCAGAGCTTTCTCAACAGATTGAAATGAAATAAATTGTGATGTGTATTACAGATTTAACAACCTTTATTGTATAAAATAAAGATACATAAATTGGTAGAAAAAATAAGGAGGTGATGCTAATGTTTCCACCAAGAGGATTTAATAACCAAAAAGATCAAAAGAAAATTGGCGGTCTTGGTAAGATTTCAATATTACCAATTGCTGAAGTGATGAAAAAGCAAGAAATGCTACGTGCAATGCCAACAAAGTAAAGACAAGTTAGAAGCAAGCTGGGTGTTCATAACCTAAGCTTGCTTCTATTTGTTAGTTCTATTAGCAATAATTTTACATTTAATTTCAATGATGAACTTAATATAGATGATTTAACGAAGTTATTTGAATAGGAGTAGCATAATGAAGCGGAAAAAGATCATTTGGAGTACATTAATAATTATAGCGATTATTGTAGTGGCAGTTGTATTGTATTCGATGCAAAGGAATAACACGCAAGAAGTAACGGTTAGTTCTGCCGAGGAAGGATTAATAGTTGAAACTATCTATGCAAATGGGAAATTAGAGCCTATTGAGCGGAAAAACTATTTTGCTACTCTTAGTGGAAAAGTGGAGGAAATACTGGTAAGTAAAGGTGATACGATCGAAGTAGGTCAAGTACTGTTGCGCATGAATATTGATGAATATGAGGAGCAGATTAAGCTTGAGATGGTTAATCAAGAAATTATTGTTGCACAGCGCAAGCAGGTAGAAGAGGAATATAAGCAACGATTCAAGGAGCAAAAAAGAATAGATCCTGAGATGTATATTGCGCCATTAGATGTGGCTCAATATGATTTGCAAGTGAAACGTAGTCAACTCCTTATTGATTCTTATAACAAACAGATTGCACAACGTGATGTAGTTGCTACGGCTGCTGGACTAGTGAGCGAGTTACATGTTCAGCAAGGAGAATACATTGTTCAAGGTAGTCCGTTACTTCTAGTTGAGGATGTATCTTCCTATCAAGTTAAGGCTTATATTAGCGAGATGGAAGCTAATAAGGTGAGCGAAGGGATGGAGGTTTCTGTTCTTGGAGATTCATTCTCTCAAATCTATGATGGACAGATTCAACATATATCCGTGATTGCAACGATGCAAGGTAGTAGCACTGATGCATCTGTAGAGATGCTTATCACACTAGATGGCGAGCTGCTTGGCTTACGATCAGGTTATAACGCTACCGTCGAAATCTCATTGGACGATGAGCCGAGATTACTGGTGCCTATCGAGGCTGTATTCTATCAACAGGATCAAGCATATATTTATCGGGTTATAGAAGGTATAGCGAACCAAGTTGCTGTAACAACAGGTAAAGAGAATGATACTCATATAGAAATAACAACCGGAATTCAAGAAGGTGATGTTATTGTAATTGAAGGAATGACCTCTTTGAAAAATGGGATTAAGGTGACTGTAAAATGATTGTAATGAGTGAGATACATAAAGTTTATCGTAATGAATCTGTTGAAGTAACTGCATTGAACAACGTCTCACTTCATGTTCAAGCTGGTGAATATATTGCAATTATGGGTTCATCAGGCTCGGGGAAATCCACATTAATGAATATGATAGGATGTCTAGATGCCCCCTCCTCTGGTGAGTATGCATTGGATGGTGAGAAGGTGCACTCACTATCACAATCACAATTAGCAAAGTTAAGAAATGAAAAAATAGGCTTCGTATTTCAAAGTTTCAATTTACTTGGCAGGCAATCAATCTTGCATAATGTAGAGCTACCGATGATGTATGCTGGAATTAATAAGGCCGAACGACGTGAACGCGCATTATATCTCTTAGAAAAGGTCGGATTACAAAACCGGATAAAGCATCGTCCAAGTGAATTGTCAGGTGGTCAACGTCAGAGAGTTGCTATTGCAAGAGCTTTAACGATGAATGTTCCAGTTCTTCTAGCTGATGAACCGACCGGTAATCTCGATACAAAGTCATCTATTGATGTGATGAATTTATTTGCTCAAATTCATGCAGAGGGAACAACAATTGTGCTAGTAACTCATGAGAAGAATATTGCAGATCATGCGGAGCGTGTATTATGGTTTGAAGATGGACAATTGAAGAAAGATACGAAAAATGGTGATCGTCTATGAATATATGGGAAACGATTCGATTAGCATTCGATAATGTGAGAGTCAATAAACTTCGCTCATTATTAACGATGATTGGAATTGTTTTTGGTGTTGCAGCAGTTGTGACCGTTGTCTCAATCGGACAAGCCGGACAACAATCTGTGATGGATACGATGTCTAGCTATAAATCTGGTTACTTTCTAATATATCCCGATGCAACAGATACTACCAACTATGAAAATGCAATGTTCCGTATTAATGATATTAAAGAAATAAATAAACTTAGTAGTGTTAGCCATGCAGCAGTTTCACAATTTTATAATTTGGAAGGGAAAAACAAATTAGAGAAAGTGAAATTTTCAGTAACCGCAACAACTGCAGATATTGTGAAAATGATCAATATGAATATGGTAGCAGGTCGCTATCTCCAAGCACAAGAAGTTAATACAAGGCAAAAGGTTATCGTTATTGATAAAGAGGCAGCAACAAAATTATTCGGCTCACCAGAACAAGCGATTCAAAGAAAGATTAAATTCGATCAAGGACAGTTCAAAGTTATTGGAGTTTATGATGCTAAAAAAAGCGTTCTAGGCAATATCGGAGGAGAACAATTTTTTGCTTATATTCCACTTGAGGCATTGCCTACTGCTAATGACGGCACCAGTAGTCGATTTGACTACTTAGAAGTAACTGCCGCTGATCCAACTAATATAGAGAAGGCAATTAAGGATCTATCTAGTCTTATGGCAGAACGACATCACGTTCCATTGTCAATATATCAGTCAGTTACTGCACAAGAGAATGAACAGATGATTACAAGTACGTTTGGAATAATTCAACTCATAATTGGTTCTATCGCAGCTATATCACTAATTGTTGGTGGAATTGGTGTTATGAATATTATGCTCGTATCGGTTACCGAACGAACGAGAGAAATTGGAATACGTAAAGCAATCGGAGCGACACCGAATGCTATTCGTATTCAATTTCTTATTGAATCAATGATGCTATCATTCATTGGTGGAGTTGTAGGAATATTATTTGGCTTATTAGCATCTTATATCTATTCCATTGCTTCAGGATGGCCTTATGTTATTTCCATCAAGGCAATTGTTATTGCTTTTGTATTCTCATCTAGTGTTGGTGTGTTTTTTGGTTTCTACCCTGCCAATAAAGCTTCGAAATTACATCCCATTGATGCTTTGCGCTACGAATAATGAGCACCAACTTATCTGGGATTTTATGAAAATATTTAGAACACAATAAAATCCTCCTAAATCACATTGAATGTGACGTAAGAGGATTTTATAATGCTTCAATAATTTAAGAATAGGGTTCTTACTTTAATCAGCTATGGTCAATAAGATTAAGGTTCGATTCCCCATTGTAGCACATTCCCGATATAAGCTGTCAATTTGTTGTTTTGTGTGTATGAAGTTGCGGTAGCGTTGAAGGAATAGTCATTGCTTTGGTTATAATTGGACCAGTCCGACTTTGAGAAACGAGTTTGAATCTCAATACTTTGTCCTGGAGCAATTGAACCGGCAGAGCTTGTAAAGCTAATTTTTAAATAGGAGTCTGCACTTGGCTTACTAGTTGCTAGTGTATGGAAAGTACCTTGAACATTTGAACTGCCTACATGAGTCCAATCGCAGAAGAAGTTCTGTGCCTGCGTACCATCAGCAGTGTAGTAGTATCTAAGTGAAACGTCTGCTAACGAGATGGATGTAGTTCCGGTATTCGTAATTTTGATACGTGGATTAATGGAAACAGAAGATGAGCTTAGTCCTCCATTATACATTTCTACCTTAATGTCTCCTGGTTCGATTGGTTCAGGCACTGTGGAATCGCTAATTGTCACTTGCAAGCTAGGTGAAGTACCTGCGCTGAATTGGAAGGATAGTACAGCGTTGCCAAGTGGTAAGCTGGACAAGTACGATTTAGATAGCGTAACAGTAGTACCGCTAACCGTGTAGTCGGTTCCAGAAACAAGCGAGTTACCTCCGTTTTTAACTCCGACAAATGTATTGCCGTTAAGCGTAAGCGCTACAGCAATGTTCGCTTGTAACTCAGTTTTTTTGTCAAAACTACTGATGACTGGAGTGATGGAAGAAGACTGAATTGGATCAGGACCGCCAGGATTTCCGTTTACAGGATCTGCAAATAGAATTCCTCTGCCGTTTGTTCCAAGATAAACTCTGCCATATACTCTTGGATCTCCGGTAATAGTTGTATTAGGCACCGCATACTGGTGTTGATCATCGTTAATTCTAACCCATGATGCCCCGGCATCGTTGGAGCGATAGATACCACGTACATTATCGATTTTAGCAGTAATATAAAGTGCCATATAGGTTTGACCAGGTGCAGCTTTACCATATCCAACGGTATCTGCTTCTTGCACATTGCTAAGTTTCGTAAAGCTTTGACCTGAGTCAGTGGAATGCCATAAACCATAGGCTCCTTCATCATTGCCACCTGCAAGCCAAATATCTCCTTCATGTCCAGGCATTGCTTTGAAATTCAGCGTTCCTTCCGTTGGCAAGCCAGTTGACACCGTCTGAGTAAAGCTTGCTCCGCCGTTAGTACTTACATAGAACGCACCATCGATTGAGGCATAGAATTTACTAGAATTGACACGATCAGAACGTACTTTTGCGCCATCAGGAACTCCAGTACTTTTTGTCCAACTGTTTCCACTTGAACTAGAATAGTAGACACCCACATCCTTAGTGCTCCAAACGATAGAATTTCCGTTAGCTGAGACTGCAACATTTCCTCCACCAGTTGTACCAGATGGTTCGCTATTCGCCTTATTCCAGTTAGCAGCGCTGTCATACGAGAACCCGATTGATTTGGCATTAGGGTCTAATGTATAATCGGCAGTGCCTACACGAGCAAAGAAAGTAGGGTTAAGTTCAGCATAATCGATGCTTAATGAACTATTCGGATTAGTCATCATACTTGCTGGAGCAGTTAGTAAATCATCATGTCTAAAGCCAGTAACATCATACATTGCACTAACGAGATGTGGTCCAGTAGGAGGGCTGACCAAATCCTGCACCGCAGTTTCTTCGATACCTTGAGCCATTACTTCAAGCTTGAATTTTTGATTATTGTCCCAGGCGGTTAAATTTTTCGTTCCATAAATTGTAGCTCCAGTACCATACATCATTCGATTTGAGTCAAAAGGATCGATTTCTAGAGCGCCAATCATCCAACCAAGCTTAGGAGTTATTTCTGGCATTGTCGGATTTTGTTCAAAGTCTAACCAAGGTGCTGCAGAAATATCATGTGTGTAACGCAAACTACGATTCGGATAACCATCCCAGTCCCAGATGCGAGTCCAGTTTGCTCCACCATCCGTACTACGGAAAATAATTGCATCTGGCCACCACGAGTTAAGAGAGGAGACCATAAGTGTATTCGGCTGTTGTGCATCGACAGTAAGACCGCCGTAGCCAAAGTAATTATCTGTCGCTGATACTGGACTAATGTTCGTCCATACTCCTGTTTGCGTGTTTAATTTCCACACTTCACCTTTTTCTCCATCATAAGGTCCGATGCCGTCACTATACGTAATGTACAGATCTCCAGTGGAGGAAAGGACACCATGATGTGGTAAATAGCCAACAGGTTGATTAGGTATTGCTTGCCATGTTGCTCCGCCATCGGTACTACGATAGACACTTTGAGCTAAGTCAGCTACCCCCACATAAATCGTTTGGGTAGCGTTTCCAAGAGAACCCGTTGTAGGATCAAATGTAATCCAAGCCAATCCCATAATATCACCCTGATATTCATTGGATGGATCTTGTATATACGTACCAGCGTTAGGGAAGCTAGTTACCTCAGACCAAGTAACGCCGTAGTCTGTACTCTTCCATAATCCATTTCCGCTACGAGCTCCAAAGTATAGGATGGAGTTATCATTGGGATCAATTTGCAATCGTTCGCCCATCGAGCGACCTGGCATATTGCCGCCAACTTTGAAGGGAAGCTCTGTTTCTTGCCATGTATCTCCTCTATCTGTAGATCTTAATATATATCCATTGCTGGACTCCCAGCTGTTCGTGTAAGTTCCTGCTGCAATATATACGCGATCAGGATCAACTGGATCGGTTGCAAGTGCATCAACCCCAGATTTCCCCCAATCATCCCAGCCAACAAAATCTAACAGTGGAATCCACGTTTCATTTGCTGGATTCCAGCGATAAGCGCCACCGATATCAGTTCTCGCATAAATAAGATCTTCTTCTGATTGATTGAATATAATGCCAGGAATAAAGCCACCACCGCCGTTGGTAACAACATTTTGCCACTTGTAAGCCTCACTAGCTGCAGCCTGAGCGACTTGAGGTGTCTCCACGACGAAGCTTGCTAATAGCAAAGTGACAACTAAAAAAGCAGATAATTTACGATAGGTGTAGGTTAACATTAACAATTCCTCCTTATTAAGTTCATTGCGAAGAATACTGTTGAACCTTGCTGTTATACTTGCTCTTTGACCTTACTTTGAGTTATTATTCACCTCCTTAAAAGAGTTTGGTATGGGAAAAACTTAATTGGAAACGCATACAATAAACTGGTGATAGAGTCTAAATTGAATGTAACTGAAAGTGAAAAGGGTTAAGCATAAGAGTGGGTGAGAGAAATAGTGAATTGACATAATAGGATACAAGTGAATGGTGTGAAGACAGTAGAGAAGTAGAGAAGTAGAGAAGTAGAGAAGTAGAGAAGTAGAGGAGTATAGGGATCTATAGCTTGTCCGAAAAAACATCGATTTAAAAATGAGCCTTGAGCATAGTGAATGTAGGCGAAAAGTATAGATCAAATGAGGTTGGATAATGGAGATGACGAAGTCTAGTTAAAATCGTAGTGGACGAGGTTGTCCTAAATCGTAGCGTAAGGTGATCATTTTGGAGATTAATATTGTGAATGGTATAAGTTTTGAGTTTGTACATCAATAACATATAAATGCATAATAGTAATTTATTTCAAGAATATCTTGATATTAAACAATTGTCAATAGTACATTATACGCACTTTACTCAAATATGATTAAAACGTGAATCAGCACAGCATGTCACTAGTATAAAATAAGCTGCTTCCAGTTGGATGCTAGAAACAGCTTATTTTATAAAGGTATATTTAAATTTCAACGATATTCTAAATAACAATAGGAATGTTCAAGGAAGATTCAAGCTGTTGTTTGACGCGTGCCATTTGCTCCCCAGTCGGCGGGTGGATATGGTCTAGTTCATAGTTTAACCCAAGACTTTTCCATTTGAATTTACCCATCTCATGATACGGTAATAGTTCGACTTTTTCTACAGTATTTAAACTAGATACCATTTTAGCAAGTGCATCAACATCTTCTGGATCAGTGGTAATACTTGGTAGAACAACGTGTCTAATCCAAAGCTTCGTACCATGTTCTGTGACATAACGAGCCATACGTAATATGCGTTCATTAGATTGAGTAGTTAGTGTCTTATGCTTCTGTTCATTAACAAGCTTTAGATCAAGTAAGATAAGATCTAATACATCTAATAATCTAGTCGAATCAAGATGAGATGGCTCGCAAAATCCAGATGAATCCATCGCAATGTGCACTTGATGTCTACGTTTCAATTCTCGTCCCAATGCAGCAAGAAATGGTGCTTGTAGTGACGGCTCGCCACCTGAGAAGGTGACTCCGCCGCCAGAAGTACGATAGTAAGCAAGATAAGGTTCAATTTCTGCAATAACTTCATCAACAGTCATTACTTTACCCGTAGTCATATCCCATGTATCGGGATTATGACAGAACTGACAACGAAGCGCACAACCTTGCATAAAGAGCACGAATCTGATGCCAGGACCATCAACAGTTCCGAACGTTTCGAAGGAGTGAATACGTCCTTTCATATGACGGTCATGTTCTATTTGCTTTACAAAATCATTCATTACATTTCTCCGTGGAACGTACGACTAATGACCTCAAGCTGTTGCTCCTTCGTCAGCTTAATAAAGTTAACAGCATAACCAGATACACGAACCGTAAGTTGAGGATATAGTTCTGGATGTGCCATCGCGTCTTGCAGTGTCTCGCGATCAAATACGTTTACGTTAAGGTGATGCGCATTTTGATGCATATAAGTGTCTAGTAGTGCAGTTAAGTTGTTCTTCTGAGTGGCTTCATCTTTGCCAAGTGCACGACCGACAATTGAGAATGTGTTAGAAATACCATCTAGCGAATCCTCATATGGTAGTTTTGCAACACTAGTCAGAGATGCAAGTGCACCTTTACGATCACGGCCATGCATTGGGTTAGCACCTGGAGCGAACGGCTCACCAGCTTTACGACCATCTGGTGTTGTACCTGTCTTCTTACCATACACAACATTAGAAGTAATCGTAAGCACAGATTGCGTAGTAATTGCATTGCGATAAGTTGGGTGTTTTCTTAGTTTCTCCATAAAGCGATGAACAAGTTCTACAGCAATTTGGTCAACTCGATCATCGTTGTTACCGTATTGCGGGTATTCGCCTTCCGTACGGAAATCTACAGCGATACCTTGCTCATTACGAATAGGATATACTTTAGCGAATTTAATAGCGCTTAGGCTATCTGCGACAACCGATAGACCAGCAATACCACATGCCATTGTTCGAAGAATCTCACGATCATGTAGTGCAAACTCTAAACGTTCGTAGCTATATTTATCATGCATATAATGAATGACATTCAATGTATTGATATACAGCCCTGCAAGCCAATCTAGTACATGATCATAGCATTGCATAACTTCTTCATAATCAAGCACTTCGGATTGTAGAGCTGGTAGTGCTGTAGAAACGACGGGAATGTTCATTTTCTCATCAACGCCACCGTTAATTGCATACAGTAATGCTTTAGCCAAGTTAGCTCTTGCTCCGAAAAATTGCATTTGTTTGCCGATACGCATCGCAGATACACAACAGGCAATACCATAGTCATCGCCAAATTTTGGTCGCATAAGATCATCATTTTCGTACTGAATAGAACTTGTTTCAATCGATACTTTAGCACAATACTTTTTGAATGATGCGGGTAAATCATTAGACCAAAGCACCGTTAAGTTCGGTTCAGGAGATGGTCCAAGCGTATACAATGTATGAAGAATACGATAAGAAGATTTGGTTACCATCGGAATGCCTTCGGTAGTAACTCCGCCAATAGATTCTGTTACCCATGTCGGATCGCCACTAAATAGTTCATTGTAGTCAGGTGTACGAAGGAATTTCACAATACGTAATTTCATCACGAAGTGATCCATTAATTGTTGTGCTTCTTGCTCTGTTAATTTAGCTTCTTGTAGATCACGTTCAATATAGATATCGATGAACGTAGAGACACGACCTAAGCTCATAGCAGCGCCATTTTGTTCTTTAATGGCAGCAAGATAAGCGAAGTATAACCATTGAATCGCTTCTTTTGCATTTTCCGCAGGACGAGCTATGTCATAGCCATACGTAGCTGCCATTTCTTTCAATTCTTGAAGTGAACGAATTTGCTCAGAATGTTCTTCACGTTCACGTATTGTATCTTCATTCATTGGTGCAGCATCTGTTAATGCTTTGTCTGCTAATTTACATTGAATAAGATGATCAACACCATACAATGCGACTCGGCGATAATCGCCAATGATACGACCTCGACCATAAGCATCTGGTAGTCCGGTAATAATACCAGTTTTGCGCGCAAGTCTCATCTCAGGAGTATAAGCATCAAATACACCTTGATTATGGGTTTTACGAATAATAGTGAACACATCGATTAGTTCTTGTGGAATTTCATATCCATAGGCTTTGCATGCATCTACGACCATCTTAATACCACCGAATGGTTGGACAGAACGCTTGAATGGGGCATCCGTTTGTACACCGACGATTTGTTCAAGCTGCTGATCGATATAGCCAGCTGCGTGAGACGTAATGGTAGATACTGTCGTTGTATCTACATCCCATACGCCACCGCGTGCTATCTCTTCGCGAGAAAGTTGACTAATTCGATCCCAAAGTTTGTCCGTTGCTTCGGTTGCAGGTGCTAGAAATTGCTCATCACCTAGATAAGACGTCATATTGCGCACGATGAAATCTCTCACATCGATGTCATTAATCCATTGTCCCTCTTCGAAGTTACGCCATGCCATCACATTACCTGTTACTGTGTCTAATGTACTCATTATTAATTCCTCCTCGTCATGTTGTTGCTGAAGTATAGTTACTGAAAATCGCCATAGAAAGCTTGACGGTATAGTTGAGAAAGCTCAGAAACTAATGGAAGTCTTGGATTATAATTTGTGTACTGATCCTCGAATGCTCGCTCAGCAAGATATTCAACCTTTGAGTCAAATGAAATTGCGGAGATGCCACATTGTTCGAAGCTTTCAGGTATACCAAGGGAACGATTTAGCTGTCTTACACATAGAATTAAGCTATTTACACCTTCTGTTGTAGAATGTGCTGGCAAGCCAGCTAAGCGAGCGATTTCTGCATAACGTACATCAGCTTGGAAATGCTTATAGTTTGAGAAATTTTGAAACTTGGTTGGCCGAGAAGCATTGTAACGAATAATATGCGGCAACAGAATCGCATTGACTCGACCATGCGGTAATTGAAACTCCGCACTAAATTTATGAGATAGGCTGTGACAAATTCCAAGAAATGCATTAGAAAATGCCATGCCTGCAATAGTTGACGCGTTATGCATTTTCTCACGTGCAACTGGATCGGCTATTGCATGTGATTTTTCTAAGTTCTCAATGACTAATTGAATCGCCTTAATGGCTAGACCATCGCTGAAATCATTCGCCATGATGGAAACATAAGCTTCTATCGCATGAGTCAGCACATCCATACCGGTGTCTCCAATGACTGTAGGTGAGAGTGAAGCCGTATATTCTGAATCGATAATGGCTACATCAGGAGTCAATTCATAATCTGCTAACGGATATTTGGAATGACCTTTGCTAACATCTGTAATGGTAGCGAAAGATGTTACTTCAGATCCAGTACCTGATGTTGTAGGAATGGCAACAAACTTAGCCCGCTTACCGAGATGCGGATATTTATATACTCGATTACGAATATTCATAAATTTCATTTTGATTGTATCAAAGCTTGTTTCTGGGCTTTCATAGAACAACCACATCGCTTTGGCAGCATCGATAGCAGAGCCACCACCAAGAGCAATAATACAATCTGGTTGAAAAGCATTCATACGATCCGTACCTTGCATAACGACATCTATCGTAGGCTCATGTTCAACTTCTGCAAAAATCTCGATTTGTACAGGTTCACTACGTTTGCGTAAGAAGTATTGAACTTTATCAACGTACCCAAGTTGTTCCATTCGTTGATCGGTAATGATGATGATGCGATGTATATCAGGCATTTTTGTCAAATACTGTGTTGCACCTGCTGAGAAATACAGCTTCGGTGGTATTTTGAACCACTGCATATCGACATTACGGTTTGAAACATGTTTAAGATGAAGTAGCTCACTATTCATTCGCTGATGATTCGTTGATGATTGATAACCAAATGATGCGAATGGTAACTGTTCACGATCTTGATTACTCATTGCTGCTTGAATCGATGGTGCATTGACGATGACCCGATTACTTGATAATCGCTGGCTAAATTTCTGGATAATGAGCTCATTATGGCTATGAATGATAGCAGAATGTTTACCTTGACCTAGTGCGATCAGCTGTTGAGATATTGAAATGGCCATGTCAGCATCTTCTACAATATAGAGAGCAAGTATCGGACAAGCCTTCACCCCCGAGAAAGGAAATGATGCACCAACAAATTGTTGTGGTACAATTAATAACTTTGTACTCTCAGGTATATCTATACCGGCAGCTTGTGCAATATCTAACGCTGATTTGCCGATATAACTATTTTTGAGATCGCCTTGCTCATTGAAGATATGATTCATAAGCTTAGTGCTATCGTCTAAGTCGAGGAAGTAACAACCTAGCACTTTCATCATACGTACCACTTGATTATATATATGTTGATCTACTAGTAGAGCTTGTTCAGAAGTGAACATCATACTATTGTCGAAATTTTTAGATAATATTAAATCCGTAATCGCCTGTTTCAAATCTGCAGTGCGTTCAATATAGCAAGGTACGTTTCCATAGGAGACACTTAATGTTGATTTTCCTAGTTGTTTAGCAGCTTTTAACAATTGATCATCCCCATTAGATATAACTAATGCAACATCATCGTTCGACATTAATTCAAGAGTAGAAGCATGAGTAGAATGATCAACCCATTGCATACAAAAAGCTGGTGCACCAGTAAGAATTGCCGCATCCATAACACTTTGTACAGCTTCAATACCACAACGTGTCACTTCTTTTTGGAATACAAAGATAATCGGATTACGTGTTTTCATCGCTACTAAACATTGAAATAATGTAGTAGCAACAGGTGACACTTCGGTAATTAAGGCAACAATCGTACCAATTGGTTCGGCAATCACCTTATATTGCTCATATGGATTGTTCTCAATTTCTCCAACCGTTTTCATATATTTCAATTGATGATAAATGCTCTCCGTGGCATTCATGTTCTTCATAATTTTATCTTCGAATACACCACGGTTGGTCTCGTCAAGCTCAAGCTTTGCAAGTTCCATATGTCGATTTATTCCTGCTAATGCCATATGTTGAACAATTTCATCGATATGATCTTGGCCCATCGTACTAAATTGCTGGGCAGCTATGCCTGCGCGCTCAATACATAGTTGAATATGCAGATCATCTTTATTGAAATGTTGGAGTTTCGACTCTTTTATTGCCATAGCTGATCACTCCTTAAACTTTTCATAATTCGTAATTCCTATAACGATGATAATAATTACATTGTAGAGTAGATAAGAGTGAAACGATGTGCTAAATATCACAAAGTTTTTGATGAATCGTTACGAATATGTTGAAACGTTGAGAAGGTTGGTTAGGAAAACAATTGTGTTTTTATGGTAAAAATTGTATAAATAAGATAACCAACTGAAAATCTAATATTTGATTAGAACTGGGGGAAAACTTATATGATTAATAATTACCCTGATAGAACTTCTGCAAATCAAGAGAAGTTCGTGGTAGAGCAACGAAATAATTCAAAGAGTAAACAAGATCAAATGATCTCGCCTTCATTCATGACAACTCGCATGATGCAGGCACAGCAAGGTATAGGTAATAAGGCGTTGCAACAATTCATGAGTAGTATGTACAAGGAAGATGTGCCTGGAGATCAGCAGAATGAACAAGAAACAGAAAATAAACAGGAACAACAAGCTAGCTCATCATCAAGTACTCCAGCAGATAATGGAGAACAAGATGATGCAATGCTGGCGAATATGTTTACTGGGCTATCCTTTTTTGAAATATTGGCAATGCCTCCAGCGCCCAAAAAGCGAAGTGCAGAATCAATGCTACGGGATGTAATGCTATGTGAAATAACAATTAAAAAAGCTATTGAAGTATGTGAATCGATCGATGAAATTGAAAGCTATTTTCCTCAACTCACAGAGCGTTTCAGTTTAAGTAATATTGAAATTAAAGATGGTGATACGCCCGAAGCATATATTTTAATTAAAATTAATCCTCATACTACAGTTAAATATGGTAAACACATGACTAAAGACACTCATAAACGACTCACATTGTTAAAGAGAATTAAGTACAAAACACCAAACGGTATGAAATATATGACAGACCATAGAGGACGTATTCATTCTGTTCGTGGAGAACTTATATTAGGTGCAGGGACTCGAAATAGTTATGCTCAAAAAGTTGCTGGAAGGGAAGATAGATTGTCAGATGATGAGGGTGGGCATTTAATTGCTTCGGTATTTAGTGGAGAAGGTGGACTAGATAATTTAGTTCCTATGAATGGAAATCTTAACAAAGGTAAATATAAAGTTCTTGAAAACAAATGGAGAAAGCATTTGAATTTAGGTGATGATGTTAAGGTTAAAATTAAAGTCGTATACGTAAGTGGCAAATTACGCCCAAAACGCTTTAAAATTAGATACAGTATAAATAACATAGAGACGAAAGTAGAACTGAAAAATAAAGCGGGAGGAGTATAATTAACATTGAAAAAGAGTGTTCTATGGATCAATGATGATTCATAGGACACTCTTTTTTATAATCGGCATATTTCTTTCGGACAAGTTGGACACATTGGACATCCAGCCATATCTTTCAAAGCTTCAAGGTTGGTTACTTTCAAGTAACCAGTTCCTTCACTAATGACGATACCATCTTTTTTCATAGAAGCTAATAAGCGATTAATACCTTCTCTCGTTGTTCCCACTAACTCTGCCAGCTCATTGTTTGTTAATTTAATATCAATATGAATGTGATTCGCTTCTTTTTCACCAAAGCTGTTACATAGTCGGATGAGTGTTGATGCAAGCGCACCAGTTTTTCCACCCATCAGTAGATCACGTAGCTTAGATTCTGTTTTACGTTGGATAAGTCCCATCCACATCGCGTAACGATAAGCAAAATCACCGTATTTGACCATTAGCATTTCAAGTTGCAATCTAGGGATAATCCCTACTTCTACTTGATCAATCGTTTCGGCTGTATAACGATGGGTTGTATCCCAAGCGTCAATGTCGGCGATCATATCATCGGGTTGTAGAATAGAAAGTAGAAGATCTTTGCCATCAGAAGTAGACTTACGCAGTTTAACGCGACCTTTCAAGATCCAATACACTGCATTCGCTTCGTCACCTTCCCAGAATAGGTGTGTGCCGGCAGAGTATTTTTTGGTATGCATAACTGAAGCAAGAATATCGAGTTGCTCTTCGGTAAACACTGTGCTTAGAGAACCAGGTCTATGATTGCTGCTCGGTCTTTTCACTTTAGTTGCCTCTGTATCGTAATAAATACTCATCTAAGCTTCATCCTTTCTGGTGCGGTTTATATATCTATACTATACGTTGTTATGATCATACTTAATATCGGGGAATACCCTACATCTGTTTAAGGTATCTCCCTAACATACATATGACCATTAGCCTGTTAATATAAGGGTAAAGTAAATACTATTGGATCAACTAGTCAGAAAGGAGCAGGTTTATGACTCCAACTCAAATTTTTGTAGAAGAAAAACTACAACAATTGTTAACGCGTACACAAAGTGATCTAACAGCTATTGGAGTTTTAGATCGAGCAGCTAGAAAGATCCAATGGTATTCCGTTTATGGTAGTGTAAGTGATCGTACACAGCGCATTAGACAACAGATAAACATCGGTCTAACGGGAGAAGTTCTTCGTACAGGACGCTTTTTACAAACACGTGCTACAAAGCAGGAACTATTCGACTTAGGCGAATCTATAATGATGACAGAGAAGCTTCTCCATGCGGCAGCGTGGCCAATTATATTTAACGACCTTCAAATCAATGGCGCTATATTAATAGGTAAACGTAATGAAGGAAAATATAACATTCAGCAAGTTGAAGCGGGAACAGATATTGTGCATGAACTATCTGCTTTCTGTTCCAAATACTTTATATAGTAATAATTATAAAGCCTAATCGCTTATAATCCTTTTTAGAAAATTACGGAATTCGTACATTTTGCTGTAAACATTCTCGTTTACCGTTATAATAAATGTAGATAATGCCGTGATGAAAGGGTTGTAGAGATGATTAGGCTTCTTATATGTGATGATCACGCAGTTGTTCGATCAGGTCTTTCGATGCTATTACATGGTCGTTATGACATAGAGGTTGTAGGTGAAGCATCTGAGGGTAATGAAGCAATTGCTCTCGCAAGTGAGCTTCTACCTAATGTTATACTTATGGATTTGAGTATGCCGCATGGTAAGGATGGAATGACTGCGTCTGCGGAACTGAAAAAGATTCTGCCGCAAGTGAATATTCTTATTTTGACGATGCATGATGATGAGCAATATTTGTTCCAAGCGATAAAGGTTGGGGCTTCTGGATATATACTAAAAAATGCACCTCATGATGAACTTGTAGGTGCAATTCAAGCTGTAGCTAAAGGTGAAGCTTATCTGTATCCTTCAGCAACGAAGACATTAATGAGCGAATTTATGAATCGACAAAGTATAGAACCAACCAATGATACAGCTTATATGAATCTTTCTGAACGTGAGAAGGAAGTATTAAGTTGGCTTGCCAAAGGGTATGCGAACAAAGAAATTGCTCAAAATTTATTTATTAGTGTGAAGACGGTGGAAGCTCATAAAAGTAACATTATGGAGAAGCTTAGCTTAAAAACTAGACCAGAGTTGATTAAATTCGCTTTGCAAAAGGGGCTGCTACAATTTGATGAAGATGAGCAATAATCGAAACCGTCGGCGATACTTTGAACATATTGATGTGCTTCTTTCTCGACTTGAAGAAGTGATGGAAGATCAAGAATTGTATGGACGGACAAAGAAATCATTAGATGAACTAATTGATGTGCAATTTGCATTAGGTGTGTCTTCTATCGTAGCAATTACAGATGTGCGTGGCAAAATACAATACGTTAATGATAAATTCGTAGAAATATCGAAATACTCGGAAGAAGAACTAATCGGTCAAGATCATCGTATTATCAATTCTGGTCATCATCCGAAAGCTTTTTTTAAGGATTTATGGAGTACGATTGCTCGAGGAGAAGTATGGACCGGTGAGATTAAAAATCGTGCTAAAGATGGTACATACTATTGGGTAAATACGACGATTGTTCCATTTTTAGATGAATTTGATCAGCCATACCAGTACTTAGCGATTCGTAATGAAGTAACTAAGCTTAAGGATGCACAAAAAGATCTTAAAGATATGATGGTAAAAGTGATGGAAGTTCAAGAGGAAGAGCGCAAACGTATTTCTAGAGAATTGCATGATGGTATCGGGCAGAGTCTATTTTCCTTCATGATTCAAATCGATAGAATGTTAGCTGACCATGAACAATTAACGGAACTTCAGCAACTGAGATCTAATGTAGCTACGATGATGCAAGATGTTCGTAGTATGGCATGGCAACTGCGTCCCTCTGTTCTTGATGATCTTGGTGTTGAGCCAGCAATCAAAACCTACTTGGACAATTACACCGAACATTTTGGAATTAGAGTTCAATTAGTTGGTCGTTTGAAACAGCGTATGACTTCTATGAAGGAAACGGTTATTTACCGAATTATTCAAGAAGGGTTAACGAATATTGCCAAATACGCAGATGTTGATGAGGCGGTTGTCTCTTTTGTAGATCAAGATGAGCAGGTCGTAATTACGATTAGTGATCAAGGCGTAGGTTTCAATTATGCACAGCTTGAACGTACTGGGGTAGGTTTATTCAGTATGGAGGAACGTGCCAACAGTGTTGGGGGGACACTTCTAGTGTTTTCTGAATCAGGAAAAGGTACGCAATTAACGCTGACGATGCCGAAATAATTACATTTAATATAATGAATAAACAGACGACCGCTATTAGGACTCTCCCCTAATAGCGGTCGTTTTTATGTTAAACGTGATATGGAATAGTTGTCATACTAGAATAGATACATAACATATTAGATTTTATAGTTCTGAACGATCCGATCATATGTCTACGAGAGCATGCTACGCGAATTACTTAATATCATTTTTTCTTTTGTTACGAACGCGTACTCTTATTAAATCAACTAAGTGTCCAAGAATGGCCCAAAAGGCTATATGTTGTAAATAAAGAAGGGGTAAGAACAAATAAGTAGTATCTGGGTTTACATTGATTCTTGTTAACCATTTAATATTCAGCCAGTTTATCGGATTTGTAATAAAAATAATTATGTTATAATCGTCATATCCTGACATATTGAAAAAGCATATTAAAATTGAAAATATAATAAACCAAAACGAAAACCTTTTTGTAATTGTCATCATTGATCAACTCCTTGGTTAGATTAATAGTCTATTTCACCTAATGTCTTATTAAAAACATTCATGAGAAAAATTACAATATTTTCTATTTCTATATTATTCGTCAAGTGGATAGACTATCCTGCTATTACTAAAATAATCGTAACATCATACAAGTTCTTTATCCCTTAGCCTAACTAATGTAATACGTATAATGGGTGCAGGCGCTAAAGAGGAGTATTCCACTTAATACACCCCAAAAAAATAATGTGAATTATTTCACTATATATGTGATTTTAATCACATACTCATGTTTAATGCCATCGTATACTAAGGTCATAAAGAAACAAGGAGTGATTGATATGTTAAAGTTTTGGAGAGAAAATAAAATCGCAGCCGCTATCGTGGCAATAGTAAGGATCGTATTGGGATACAAATGGATTACAAGTAGCTGGGGCAAAATAACTGGCGGAGAATTCACTGCAGCAGGATATCTACAAAACGTGGTAACGAATCCAGTTGCAAAAGGTGATGAAGTACTATATCCCGTATATAACGCATTTATTGAGCATGTTGCATTACCGAATGTAGGTATTATCGATTTCATTCTACCTTGGGGTGAGTTTCTAGTAGGTGTCGGATTAGTTCTTGGTGTTCTAACTTTACCAGCCGCATTCTTTGGACTACTAATGAACTTCATGTTCATGTTCGCTGGAACAGTTAGTACTAACCCATATATGATTCTTCTTGGATTTATCGTAATGCTAGCTGCTGGTAACGCAGGTAAATTCGGTGGTGACTTCTTCGTACTTCCATGGTTGAAACAAAATGTTGGCGCTAAACTGGCAACCCGCTTCAAAAAAGGTTAAAATAGCTTAAAACAACATGAAAGGGGCTATTTTGAATAATGGCGCTTCGAGAATGTATATTTCACTTCAAATTTATTGATGGTCAAGATACGAAAATGCTTAGAGCACTGATCTTCCTTCCAGATGATCGTAAACCTAGTATTAAAGATTTTATTGCAGCATTCGCTCAGATAGGGTATCAAGTTCAGCTTGAAAATGAACAAGAACTTATATTTGCCCCAACAAGTGCTAATGAAACTTATAAACTTGATATTACAAAAATCGAGCTGAAGGGTGGAGATGATTCTCCACAGCATGATGGAGAACTTAAATCAATTATTGAACATCTCCGCGGAGGCAGATGGTAGTAATTTTGAACCATAGGATTAGAAAAAGAGCGTAGTCTAATGAACATTTATCAAGACCTAAATTAAAAAAGACAAATAAAATCAAGGACAAAACATATTTTATATGAAAATATGTCTTGTCCTTTCTTATTCAACTAACGTTCTCCTTTAGCTCAGAGTGGACAAATTTTACATATACATCTATTCTATATCTGATATTGAAACTCGATGTGTAGAGAGGATGTTCTTATTGGCCCATTCCGAACTGAGCAACGATTTAATAATAGACACGATTGAATCTCTAGCAAAGCTGTTGGACGAATTTTATGTTTTTCCAGAGACAGCAGTAAAAATTCGAGTCGATCTTTTTGAAAAGCTTTCTGAGGGTGAATATAGTCAAGCAGTTAATGGACATGCCCTATCCGAAGTCATAACATATCAAATGCAGAAAATAAGCAATGACCTCCATTTAAATTTATACTTTAGTCAAGAGGTATTACCCTTAAAGTCCAATGATAATTGGAGCAGTGAGTATAAGGAACTACGACTAAAACTAAATAACTACGGGTTTGAGAAGGTGGAGAGATTACCAGGGAATATCGGATATCTAGTATTAAATGAGTTTGCACCTCCTGAGCTTGCAGGTGAAACAGCAGCAAACGCTATGAGTTTTGTGGGAGATACAAGTGGATTAATAATAGATCTTAGAAATAATTCAGGTGGAACCTCTTTTATGGTCGCATTCATCTCCAGTTATCTGTTGGATAATTCTTCACCAGTGCATTTAAACGATCTTTATTGGCGCTCTTATAATGTCACACAATCATTTTGGAGTTTACCTTTCGTCCCTGGAAAGCGATTTGGTGGAAACAAGCCTATTTGCATATTGACCAGTAACATAACCTGTTCGGCGGCTGAGGAGTTCGCCTATAGTTTACAGTCCCTTGATAGAGCACAAATTATCGGAGAAAAAACCAAAGGTGGGGCAAATCCAGGAGGCATCCATCGAATTAACGACCATTTTCAAGCATTTATTCCGAATGGTCGTGCGATTAATCCGATTACAAAAGATAATTGGGAAGGGAGAGGCGTTATTCCCGATTTAGAGGTCGCTAGTGAAGAGGCTTATGATATAGCCTATAAGACACTCCTTAATAAAGTTTTAGAGAACTATTTAAATCATCCGTATCAAGGAGAAGAGCTACTAATAGCAGAGATCAAAAACAAATTAACATTGCTTTAATCTTACTTCAAGACATTTACATAGAATCAATTCACAGATCAAAAAGCTGCCGTTAATTCGGCAGCTTTTTGAGTTGAGCTAACTTCTCCCGTTAGCTCAATCCCTTATCTGCTACCTCTAAATAGTCGAGAAGCATCAGTCAAGCGTTCTCGAAGTTCTCGTACTCTTTATAGAACGTATCTCTTGTTGTTATCCTCAATGAGAACTTCTTGCACCCTCATAGCACACCCCCTAAAAGATATTAACGCTCGGTCTAAAGACTTTACCACGCCTCTCGCTATTGGCACGTCCTCAACCAAAGGGAAATATTCCTTAAATTTACATTACCAATATAATTTCATAATACTCTCTTAACGTTTGTTTCGGATAATGGGGAAGTAATGAATTGGTTAGGAACATACAAATGGAGGGATTAATTTGAAAAAGAAAGTTATTAAAGCAGCGCTAGCGAGCTGTCTCGTATTCTCTACTTTATCCATTCATCCAGTTCTAGCAGTAGACAACCAAACAACTGAAAGTGCAAAATCAAAAAATCTTATCGTGTTAATTGGAGATGGAATGGGACCTGCACAAGTATCAGCAGCTCGCAATTATTTAATGTACAACAAGAACATTGATCATTTAACGCTTGATAGCATTTATGTTGGTCAAGCAACTACATACGCAGACCGTGGTGAAGATGGTGGCACTATTGTATCTGGTGTCGTTACAGATTCTGCTTCCGCTGGAACTGCTTTTGCTACAGGTAATAAAACATATAACGCAGGAATTAGTGTTTCTAACGAAGATGTATCAAAACCATTCGCTTCCGTTATTGAAGCGGCAGAGATAGAAGGCAAATCGACAGGACTAGTTACGACAGCACGTATAACTCATGCTACACCAGCAGTGTACGCGTCACATGTACGTAGTCGTGACAATGAGGCTGCTATTGCATCACAATATTTAGAAAGTGGCGTAGATGTGTTGTTCGGTGGTGGTAGCTCATTCTTCCTTAGCAAAGCTGACGGGGGTAAGCGAACAGACAAAAGTATCATTAGTGATTTTGAAGCAAAGGGCTATTCTTATATAGACAATGCTTCGGAACTTCAATCATTGTCAGCAACTAGTGGTAAGGCGCTCGGTTTGTTCAGTAGCTCGCATATTCCTTATGTGCTAGATCGAACAGCTGAAACACCATCACTAGCTGAAATGACTTCAAAGGCTTTAAGCATTCTAGAGCAAGATGAAGATGGTTTTACAATTATGATTGAAGGTGGTCGAATTGATCATGCGTCGCATGCGAATGACTTCCCTTCAACGGTACAGGAAGTTCTTGATTTTGATGCAGCTGTAAAAGTAGCTCTAGATTATGCTAAAAAAGATGGCAATACTTCAATCGTTATTACAGCAGACCACGAGACTGGCGGCTTATCATTATCTCGAGATAACATTTATGAAATGAATCTAGATCTTTGGGATAAGCAAGTTCATTCATCAGAATATATTGTTAGTAAACTTAATGCTGCTGTTACGATCGATGATATCAAAAAGATTGTGAAAGCAAATACTTGGATTACTGATCTTTCAGATGAGGAAGCGAAAATCATCCATGCAGGAGATGGATCTTCATATGGAAGAGAAGGTGGGTATAACCAAGTGATTAGCAAAAGATTGCTAGTTGGTTGGAGCGGTCACGGACATTCTGCAGTTGATGTTGGAGTATGGGCATATGGACCAATCGTTAATCTTGTGAGTGGTCAAATTGATAATACGCAAATTGCTAAAGCTTCCGCACAAATCATTGAGGTTGATCTTAAGACGACATCTGCAACGATGCAAGCAAAATATATATATCCTAAGTTTAAGATCACACGTGATAATGAAGTTTTATATCCAGCTAAAGCTCTTGCTGAGGCGCTTGGTGCAAAAGTTGAATGGAACGCTGCTGCACACTTAATTACAATTACAAGCGGTACTAATGTTATGAAAGTAGAAACTAACAAGCTTGAAGTTAATCTTAACGGTACTAATACAGGACTTGGAGGTCATCTAGACAACGGTAAGCTGTACTTGTCGCTAGATGCTTTCAATAAACTTACAGGAAAAAATATGACCTGGGACTCTTTATCTGAGCGAATTGTGAAGTAATTACTTGTAACAAAAGTAAGACTGATGGACAGGGGAGCAATGCTCTCCTGTCCATTTTCACAACAGAGAGGAGTGTTATATCGTAATGGAAGATATGATCTTAGTTAAGGGTCTAGAAAAATCATATAAATTGCATCAGCGAGCACTTCCGATTATTAATATTCCATCATGGTCTGTGAAGAAAGGTGAGCGAATAGCACTTCTCGGACCGAGTGGTAGCGGGAAAAGTACACTGCTTCATCTTGTTGGCGGTATATTAGCTGTTGATCGTGGCTCGGTTGAAATTGCTGGAGAACTTATTAGCGAGATGAATGAAATGCAAAGGGATCGATTCCGTGCCAAAAAGGTTGGCTATGTTTTTCAAGATTTTTATTTGATACCTTCACTCACTGCACAGCAGAATGTCGAGCTTGTAATGGGACGTCATTTGGCTAAAGGTGAGCGTAATGGGCTGATTGAGTTGTGGTTTGAACGAGTAGGACTTACCGGGAAGCAGAATCAGCGTCCTTACCAATTATCACGTGGGCAGCAACAACGCGTAGCTATTATTCGTGCATTAATCAATCATCCGCCACTTATTCTTGCAGATGAGCCGACAGGAAGCTTGGACTGGGAAACAGCAGGGCTCATTATGAAATTGTTACTAGATATATGTGAAGAGAACAATACGACGCTGTTGACGGTAACGCATGATTTACATTTAGCGCAGTTGTATCCTACAACAGTTCAAATGGACAATATTAATTTATGTATACAACATCATGCACTCTCGGGGAAAGGGTGAAGCATATGAATGGTTGGAAATATATTTGGAACAATATCCGATATCGATCTCTTTTGTCGGCATTAACTGTCTTTGCTGTCATGATTACTGTAGCGTTATTCGTTATTCTCCTCATGAGCAAGGATAGTTTTGAGCATGGTGCGCAAAAAGGATATGGTCCGTTTGAGTTAGTCATTGGGGCTGATGGAAGTGATTCGCAGCTCGTACTTAATACTTTTTACCGTGTAGGAGTGCCAACAGGAAATGTTCCGCTAGAGCTACTTAGTGCTATCGAAAATAGTGAGTATACCGATGTAGCCTTTGGTATGACAACGGGTGATAATTATAATGGATATCCGATTGTTGGGGTTTCTCCAGCTTATTTTGCTACTCGATATGAAGATCGACATCTGAAAGATGGACATTTATATGCAGCGCTAGGTGAGGTTACTGTTGGTTATGCAGTAGCGAAGGAGCTTGGTATACGTGTTGGGGATCAATTCAGTGGTGCACATGGATTAGTTGAGCATGTTGAGCTTGATCATGAAGGTAATGAAGAAGATGAACATAATAGTTTTCACTATAAAGTAGTTGGTATATTACCAAAGTTGAATAATGCTGATGATCGAACTGTATTTACAAGGTTGGAAAATGCGTGGGCGATTCATAATGATGAAGATAGCGCTAAAGAAATAACTTCAATTATCGTGAAACCGCACTCGTTATTAGGTATTCATTCTTTGAAACAACAATTCGATGCGATGGACAATGTGCAAGCTGTCTATTCAAGTAAAGCGGTAGCAGATGTATTAAATGTAGTGGATACAGGTTCACAACTACTAATGATTGTCATGTCTATCTGCGTATTACTTGCGATGGCAGCATTACTTCTTGCATTGACAGCATCCATCCAAGAGCGTAAGCGTGATGTGGGATTGCTACGTTTAATTGGTAAATCTAAAGTTTACATTTTGAGTACGCTTATTGCGGAAGGAATGGCGTTAGCTACAATAGGACTGGTAGCGGGACTTGTACTGGGACACATTGCAGGTGCTGTTATAAGTGATTCATTGTTCATTCAAGCCGGTGTTCAATTGCAAGCATTTCAGATCGCTACTTACGAGTGGCTACTTATTGTCGTAACATTATCACTAGCTCTACTTGCATCGTTCGGACCTGCAATCAAAGTTTATCGCACCGATGCTTTAACGTTGTTTCGCAATTAAAGGAGGGGGTCGCATTGATGCGTCATCAAATTAACAACATGATAACGAGTGGATGTGTACTTGTTATGTTATTTCTGTTGGGCGGCTGCGGGGAGCAAAAGTCAGCTGAGCAAGTGGGCTCTTTTCGCGAAGGTGTTTCGCTAACAGATGAATCATTAGACTCAACCGCTACGTTAACTGTACCAACACTTTCTAACGACAATAATAAAGACGGGCTGGTCTCAAAAGAAGAGCAGGCCGATAGTAATGACATTAGTGCTAACGAGCCTACTTTACCCACTTCTCAAGTAAGTAAAGAATATGAATCTACGCAACCAACTTCAACATCAACAACGGTACCGACTCCAACAACATCAATAACTTCACCAACAGCACTTCCTTCATCTAAACCGACGCATCAGGTTTTATCACAACAACAAGAACAGCAATCAACGTCAACGCAAGCAGTCACGAGTAAACAATCTAGCAACAATATAGAACCTAAACCAACAACGACAACCACTATAGAGCTTATTAAACCAACTGCTGATCCGGCAAAAGAGATTAAGAAAAGCAAGTATCAATCTATTAGTTGGAATGGCTTCTTTGATACCGTAGAACAGAATACGCCATCAGATGAGTTTTGGGATTTATCAGAAGCGAATGCAACAGTTCAAATAAAAGGATTTATGGGCGAAATACTCTCTTTAGATAAAAACTGGTTTCTTCTTATACCAGAACCTGGTGCAGAATGTCCTTTTGATAATGGAGATGAAACCTATTGGAATAAAATAATGATTGTCTATGTTGAGGATGGAACGAAACTTCGCTATACATCCAAAGCACTTCAAATTACTGGTCGACTTGATGTAGGTGTTAAAGTGGATGAATCTGGCTATAAAACGATGTTCAGACTGTATGATGCAAGTTTCGAAGAAATAAAAGAATAGCAATTTTCTTATAATAAATAAATGATATGATGGTATTGGAAAGTTGATTTCATGATATGTTTGATCTATCATGTAATGGACACCTCTTCTGTATAGTAGTGATGGTTCAATACTTTCACTATGCAAAACGGAGCGGTGTCTTTCTGTTTTATATCTTGTCATGGGAAAAGGAGTTATACGATGTACTCGATTATGATTGTTGAGGATGACCCCAAAATTGCTCAAGTATTAAAGTCGAAGTTAGAGCAATATAGTTACGAAGCGATTATCGCTCACGAATTGAAAAATATAATGGATCAATTTGAACTAATCCAACCACATATGCTGTTATTAGATATCAATTTGCCTTATTTCGATGGTTTCTATTGGTGTAGGCAAGTACGTAAAAATTACAATATTCCAATTATTTTTATTTCCGCTAGAGACGGTGAAATGGATCAAGTTATGGCTATAGAAAATGGTGGAGATGATTATATTACGAAGCCAGTGCAACTTGAACTATTAGTTGCCAAAGTTAGAAGTCAATTGCGTAGAGCATATGGAGAATATGCGACTACTTCTACAAATTCTGCTATAGTGGATGAAAATTCACTCTCAAATACTGATGGAAAGAACGGTAAAGTTGAAATAGAAGGTATGACGCTATGGCTTTCTCGTAATGAGTTAAGCTATGGACAACAGTTAGTTGATCTAACGAAGAATGAATTGCTGCTTGCTGAATGTTTTTTTGCTTATTACGGTGAAGTTGTTACTCGGGACAAGTTGCTAGAAGCTTTATGGGATGATGTTCAGTTCGTAGACGATAATACGCTAACTGTTAATATGACGAGACTACGCAAGAAGTTTGCTGAATTAGGACTACCTTCAGCTATTGAGACGATCCGTGGTCTAGGTTATAAACTAAAGCTCGTGTAACCGCACAGCTAATGAAACGAATGCTCAAGTTAACATAGTAGGAATAGTCTTCTGTGTAAGGAGAGAATGGAGTATTAAGATATGAAGAGTAAATTTCCAATGCTACGAATGTATATATCTGATCAAAAATATTATATATTCATTTATTATCTTGCATGCTTATTAGGTGCAGGACTATTTATGTTGGAGTGGAAAAGAACGAGTGGAGATACTGATCTTGGTACGATGATTTACTATATCGTATTCGTTTCAGTCATATTGCTATGTTGGCTTACCATTAACTACTTCAGAATTAAACCATACTATGAATCACTAGCTAAAGCTTTAATTGCTGAAGATCCTCTCTATGCGGTTCAGCTCTTGCAGGATGCACGAACTAGTGAGCAACAGCTCATGAAACAACTACTGCTTAATCAGCAGTCGATGTATATGGAGCAATTAGATAGTTTGCGAAGAAAACAAGAAATTCAATATCATTTTACATTGCAATGGGTGCATCAGATGAAAACACCAGTATCTGTTATCGATATGTTAATGCAACAAGCTCAAGATGGAGTTAAACATAAATCGATAAAGAACTTGCAAGAGCAAGGAGAGTTATTTCTTAGCATTCAAGAAGAATCCAATAGACTGGAATCTGGACTTGAGATGATGCTTCACTCGGCAAGAGTAGACAAGCTTGAACTCGATCTTTATGTTCGTTCTGTTCCGTTACATGAAGTTACTCGAGATATAATCAATCGTTACAAACGATTATGTATTCAATATAATATCTTTCCACGGATTGTTGGAGAAGCGATAGCATCTACAGATCAGAAATGGTTCAGCTTTGTCATGCATCAAATTATTAGTAATGCGTTAAAATATAGCAAGCCAGTAATAGGTAATAAGACATTAACTATAGAATTTGAACAAACAGAGTCGCTCACAACTGTAAAAGTAATTGATCAAGGGATTGGAATTGCAACAAGCGATATTCGGCGTGTGTTTCAGCCATTTTTCACCGGAGAAAACGGTAGAACGATCGGTGAATCTACAGGCATGGGGCTATATCTTGCTCATGAGGTTTGTCAACGATTAGGACATAAACTTACAGTGGAATCCCAGCTAGGAGAAGGAGCAACATTCATCATAGCAATACAATCAACAGGAATCCATCGGCTGTAGCACTTTCGTGAATATTCGCCGTAGAGTATGCTACGAAGCATCACATCGTGATCACAGTTGTTCATTTTGAACTACAATTCCAATAGAGGTTCAAAATTATCGGCTGTCAGCACCAAGAAGATGCCCTCCAGCGGAAACGAGTAGCACAGCGTACGTTGTTGGTACGCGAGCACACACAGGCTTTCGATGGAGGGCATCTTCGCCGTCGATTATGCTACGTTAGCATAATCATCGTGATCACAATCGGTCATTTTGAACTACTTCTATAGAAGGTGACAAAGCTGTAAGGTTTGTGTTGTACACTGAAAGCTTCTTCGATTACTCTCATCAGAACGCTCCATTATAATGAACATATGAACAACACATTTAGAAAAACATTATCATTTATATAAAGGAGTTATTATGATGAGCGTATTGAAAACAAAGGGCTTAAGTAAAGTATACGGTGGAAAAAACAATGTATTATACACTGCGTTACAAGGTCTCGATCTTGAAGTTGAAAAAGGTGAATTTGTCGGAGTAATGGGTCCATCAGGTAGCGGGAAGACGACACTGTTGAATATTTTAGCTACCATCGACAAAGCCACAAGTGGACAATTAGAAATTAATGGGATTAATCCAACGAAATTGAATGATCATCAATTAGCATTGTTCAGACGTCGTGAGTTAGGTTTTGTGTTTCAAGATTTCAACTTATTAGATGCTTTAACTGTGAAAGAGAATATTATTCTTCCACTTGTAATGGAAGGTTTAAAGGCGAAAGTAATTGAAGAGCGTCTACGTCCACTGGTGAAAATGCTACAAATTGCTGAATTGCTTGAAAAGCGCACATATGAAATTTCAGGTGGTCAGAAGCAAAGAGCGGCAATCGCCAGAGCGATTATTCATGAACCATCATTATTGTTAGCTGATGAACTTACTGGTAATTTAGATTCCAAGTCAGCGAAGGATGTCATGGATACATTGCAACAGATGAATACGGATATGCATGCAACGATATTAATGGTTACGCATGATCCATTCTCGGCAAGTTATTGCAAACGAATTATTTTTATTAAAGATGGTAAACCATTTACAGAAATTTATCGTGGCTCTAATCGTCAAGTTTTCTTCCAACAAATTTTGGATACATTAAGTTTGCTAGGAGGCGATTTCGATGACGTTTCGTTCCCTCGCGCTTAAAAATGTAAAAGAAAATTGGCGTTCCTATAATGCATTCTTTTTAAGTAGTGTCTTCTCTGTAGCTATTTTCTATATTTATATTGCTTTTATTCAACATCCAGATGTGACGAGTGGTCACATTGTTGCGGCTTCAAAAGTAAAGACGGGTATGGAATACTGTTTATATATTATTGCAATGTTTAGTTTTATTTTCATTCTATATTCAAGCACATCATTTTTGAAAACACGTAAAAAGGAGTTCGGTCTATTCTCCTTATTTGGCATGACAAAGCGTCAGCTGCGGAAGCTGGTTTTTATTGAAAATATGGTAATAGGTATACTTGCTACCGGAGTAGGGATTGCAGTCGGTATTCTCTGTAGCAAACTGTTTTTTCTTGCACTAGGTTCATTATTACACTTGAAAGAAAATATTAGCTTTGCTATTCCATTAAGTGCAGTAGTCGTTACGGTTGGCATATTTGTAGGTATTTTCTTTGTTATTACGTTATACGCGACACTTCGCATAGGTAAAGGGCAAATTATTGACTTACTCCATGCTCATAAAAAGCCTAAAGGAGAATTGAAATATTCAATTTGGCAAGTCGTAGTTGGTTTTTTATGTATTGTAGGGGGCTATGGTCTTGCTGCAACGATGACGATCGAGACATTCCTTATTGTTGCGTTACCTATACTAATTCTCGTAGTAGCAGGCACTTACTTCTTATATTCACAACTTAGTATTCTGTTTTTACAACTTTTGAAAAAGAATCGCAGTCTCTACTACAATAAGTCCAATATGCTTATTATTGGACAACTTGGCTATAAGATTAAAGATAATGCAAGAATTCTATTCACGATTACAATTCTAAGTGCAGTAGTTATGACGGCGATGGGTACAATCTATATCATGCAACTGATGGGCAAAGAACAAGCTTCTTACAATTCGTCGTATTCGATTGCTTGGAGTGAACAGAAAGATGATAAAAATCCAGTTACAACTGAAGCATATGTAACTGAAGTTCTTGAAAAATCTAATCATCGTATAGAAAAAAATGTAACGATTGAAGGGTTAATATTAAGAAATTACTCTTTAACGTTTACCAATAATAGAGCTAGCTACGGATCAGATGAAGAAACAGGTAGAATGGTTGACGCGATTCTTATTCCTCTCTCTACTTATAATCAATACGCTTCTAAAGAGAAACAAATATCGGGTCTTAATGAAAATGAACTAGCTGCGCTGGAACTTTATTTAAGTTATATAAAGGAAAAAAAAGCTAAACTAGTTGGTCAAATCAATGGTGAAACTATTGAGTATGAGATTACGAAAATGGCAGAAGAATCTATATTTAATAGTAAGGCTATTCAATATGGGGGAACGATTGTTGTCCCTGATGAACTCTATGCGCAATGGAATCAACAAAGTACGGATGAAGACCGTATAGTATTCCATGGGATTGAAATCTCTAACTGGGAAAAAGCGTTACCCGTCGTAGAAAAGATTCAAGCGAATACCAATGATACGAACGATAGATTAGATATGAATAAAATTATTTACTATGCTGATTATTCACAGTCGATGTCATTGACTATATTTATTGGATTGTTCATTAGTTTACTTTTCTTTATCGCAGCAGGATCATTGATCTACTTCAAGTTATTTACTGAACGTGATGAAGACATTACAATGTTCAAAAGTTTAAGTAGAATTGGTGTTACGTATAAGGAAATGAGAAAAGTGGTCATTACTCAAATCGGAATCATATTCTTCTTGCCTTGCGTTGTTGGGATTTCCCATGCATTATTTGCAATGTTAGCATTGGATGGAGTATTAGAATCATCGAATTGGTTATACTCTTTCGTTGTATTTGGAATATATATTGCTATGCAGGGCATTTACTTCTTATTTGCAAGCAGAAGCTACCTTTCAAGTATTCGAAAAGGGTCAATTACGGTTACTAAGTAGGAGTCCCGCCAAGAACAAATAGCTGTTCCACAAGCAATTAGTTCTCTGCTAGGCAGGCGTAGAGTCATGATTAGGAGAAAACCATGTCAATAAAATCTGGGCTTTTAAGACGATATGAGCATACGATATATCGTATGGCTATCATTCTATTAAATGATGAGACACAGGCGATAGAAGTAACGAAGGATGTACTTAATCAGCTTTGGCACGACGAAGCTTTTATACATTTGGATGAATGTAAGCAGCACAATGTGATAATTTGGCTTGTGAGTTGTGCTACGTCCGGCCAACATGATATTGCGTAGTCATTCTTTATAAACTACTTGAACTACATCTAATAAAAATAGAGGGTATCCCATTGCTTTGTGCGCCTAGATGCAGAAAGCAGTGGGATACCCTCTTATGGTTCCTACTTGAGGAGGAACTGTAATGAAAGTGGCCAATCAGATACGACAAAGCAGATTTCTATATTGAATTGATTAGCGATTACGAATTCCCGGTACATGATAAACGTGAACATCACTCGCACGATATTCCTCATTCGTCGAACAGCTATAGCAAAGACCATTAGTTAGATCAACTAAGGAAAGCTTATAGCCATGCTTCGCTCCAGTATCAATGCCAATTCTACATTCATCAACGAACAAGTAGCCAGGGTTTACCCCTAATTTGAATGTAGGAGTATGACCAAATACGATTCGTTGTCCAGCAGTACCACCAACATCAGTGTCGAGCTTGTTACGGAGTGTCGAAAGTGGATGTCGAGTGAACGACTCTCTAATTTCAGTTAACTCACGTAACGGATGCAATTGGAGCTGTAAACCAGGTCGAACTCCAGCATGAACGAATAAATAGCCATTTTCCATATGATAACTAGGTAGCTGCCGGATAAATCGCAAATAACGCAAGCGATGTGCGGTACTACCACGTCTTAAAGTAGCTAGTTTCAGTTCATGATTACCTGGTAAAGCAATTGCACCTTTGTCTACGAGTTGGTGAACAAGATCGATCAATCGCCACGTAATTGGCTCACCCGCTTCAATATAATCACCTAATATTACAAGCTGATCCTTATTCGGATCGTATTGTGCAGCTTCTAGTAAGGATAGAAATCCTTGTCTTTGTCCATGAATGTCTGATATGGCCAGCAACCGTCGTGATGATCGTCTTGCTGATCCATGTTGCACTGCATTCACTACTTTCTTTAGTTAGTTAAAGTCCTATTAGTAATATATACGTTCAGCACCTAGTTTGACTCTGATATATACCTAGATGGCTAGTAATATACCCAATAAAAATTAGGTGCTTGTCTAGATGAGGTTCAAAATATTGGTTTGTGATTACGCGGTAATGCTGACGAAGTGTAGTCGGCGGCGAATATGCCCTCCATCGAAAACCTGCGTGTGCTCGCGTACCAATAACGTACGCTGTGCTACTCGTTTTCCGCTGAAGGGCATCTTCTTGGTACTGACAAGCCAATATTTTGAACTTCGATTGGAAGGAGGTTCAAAATGTTGGCTTGTGATTACGAAGTGGACGCTGACGAAGCGTAGTCGGCGGTGAATATGCCCTCCATCGAAAGTCTGCGTGTGCTCGCGTACCAATAACGTACGCTGTGCTACTCGTTTTCCGCTGAAGGGCATCTTCTTGGTACTGACAAGCCAACATTATGAACTTCCATTGGAGGGAGGTTCAAAATGTTGGCTTGTGATTACGATGTGGACGCTGAAGTAGCATAGTCGGCGGCGAATATGCCCTTCATCGAAAGCCTGCGTGTGCTCGCGTACCAATAACGTACGCTGTGCTACTCGTTTTCCGCTGAAGGGCATCTTCTTGGCAGGAGACAAGCCAACATTATGAACTTCGATTGGAGGGAGGTTCAAAATATTGAATTGTGATTACGATGTAAGCATTAGTAGAATTGAGATCATGGGTATATAAAGTTCCAGTAGTATCCAGTTAAGATGTGGCATGATATACTCATACAATCGGGTAGCAATTGTAGAAACACAGTCATTTGGATTTCTAAATCAGGCGTGAAAGTTAGAGGTGATAGAAGGTGAATGACAGTTATGAAATTGATATTACAAGTCCAATTTTACCTGGTGTAGGCATAGGTGTTTTTAAGTTAAGAAGTCATATTACAGATTATTTTGACATTATAAAGTATTACACAGTCGATAAGTTAGATCTTTATAGGCACGATCATCAAAAATATGCATTTCTTCAAACTCCATTTCAAGTGGTTTATTACATTGCTAATTGTTTGTATGTTAGCTTCCATACTATGAATGGGAGATTAATGAAAATTACTGCGGTGAATGGATACAAAGGGTATTTTAATAATAAAACTTATGTAGGAATGCCATTATCTAAGTTTACTGGACTAGAACCACAATTTTATTATGACCCAACAGGTGAAGAAGAATGGTATATAAACCCGCAAATAAAAGAGATTGCAATTACTCATGATCCTTATTTTAAGTTCGTTGAATCGATCTCTGTTTATGTTGAAGAAATGTATGATGACAACTTTGAACGAATTGGAAAATTTGATAGAGGGACTTGGTAATAAGTTGAACACAACATCAGTTTATGTTCAAAATACTCATGCCCACTTATGCTTCACTTCTCGCTCTACAGATTGATTGAATTTCCGATGTATGTTATGTTGTGACCATATGTTAATAGATTGGAGCAATAGGGAAATGAAATCACTAGTATTAGCAGAAAAGCCAAGTGTAGCAAAGGAAATTGCTCGTGTTCTTGGTTGTACAACGAAACATAAGAACTATATGGAAGGACCTAATTATGTCGTTACTTGGGCATTAGGTCATTTGGTTGAGCTAGCTGAACCAGAAGCATATGATAAAAAATATAAAACATGGGCGTTAGAGGATCTACCTCTTCTGCCCGCTAAGATGAATATTCGTGTTATGAAAGAAACGTCACATCAATTCAAAGCGATTCAAGCGTTAAGTAAACGTAATGATCTATCACAACTAGTTGTCGCTACTGACGCCGGACGTGAAGGAGAATTAGTTGCCCGCTGGATTATGGAGCTTATTCGTTGGAAAAAGCCCTTCTCACGTCTATGGATTTCTTCACAAACGGATCAAGCGATTAAAGAAGGTTTCCGCAATTTGAAGCCTGGTGCACAATATAATGATCTATATAAATCAGCGGTTTGCCGTGCAGAAGCAGATTGGATTATCGGTCTAAATATGACTCGTGCATTAACATGCAAATATAATGCGCAATTAGCAGCGGGGCGAGTTCAAACGCCTACCTTGTCAATTTTAATGGAGCGTGAACAAGAGATAACAGGTTTCCAAGCGAAGCCGTATTGGTTATTACAGTCTCAAGTGACAGGCTTTACTGCATTGTGGAGAGCCGGACAAGGGCATGATGGGAAGTTATGGGATAAAGATGAAGCGGATCAGCAATTGCGTGCTGTTAAGGACGCTAAGACTGCTCAAGTAAGTCATGTGAAAGTTACGGAGAAGCAAGAACTTCATCCACTAGCTTATGATCTTACAGAACTACAACGAGATGCCAACAAAAAACTAGGCTTCTCAGCCAAACAAACATCAAACGTCTTACAAAAGTTATATGAGCAGCACAAGCTCGTAACGTATCCACGGACAGATTCCAGACATTTAACTAGCGACATGGCATCGACATTAAAAGATCGTTTGGAGAGAGTTGCTATTGGTCCATACCGTGAAGTAGCATCGGCGTTATTACGTAAACCATTACAAGTAACGAAACGAATTGTAGATGATAGTAAAGTTAGTGATCATCATGCTATCATTCCAACGGATCAATTTGTTCAATTGCAAAATCTAAGTACCGATGAGCGAAAGCTTTATGATCTCATCGTTCGAAGATTTATAGCGTTATTCTGTGCACCTTATCGTTATGATGAGACGAGTGTTGAACTTACTATTGGAAAACATACATTCTATGCCAAAGGCCGAGTTGAGAAGGATAAAGGTTGGCGTGCAGTATACACCGTAACGAAAGATGGAGATGAGCAAGAAGAAGAGATTTCATTACTGCCTGCATTGCAAAAGGGGCAACAAGTGCAACTTAAATCATCTAGTCTTAAGGATTGTATGACGACGCCACCCGCACGCTATACGGAGGCATCGTTACTTTCCATTATGGAAAAGCATGGACTAGGTACTCCAGCTACACGAGCGGATATTATTGAAAAGCTACTCTCAACAGAGACAATTGAACGTAGAGGACATAGTTTATTTCCTACTCAGAAGGGTAAACAATTAATTGAACTTGTCGTTGATGAACTGAAAAGTCCACAGTTAACATCTCAGTGGGAACAACAGTTAGAAGCTATTTCGCGTGGCAGGGGTGATGCGAAACAATTTATGAAACAGATTAGAGCTCAAGCTGAGCAATGGGTCAATAAGGTGAAAACTGAGAGTAAACAGTACAAGCCTCATAATATGACAGCATCCAAATGTCCAGACTGTAGCGAACCATTACTTGAAGTGAAGGGTAAGCAAGGAAAACGTTATGTATGTTCTAATCGTGAGTGTTCATATAAGCGCCATGCTGAACCGATGAAAATTAATAAGCGTTGTCCGCAATGCCGTAAGAAAATGGAATTACATGACGGTAAGGCTGGGAAATATGCGCAATGTCGTCCTTGTAATGTCATTGAGAAGCTAGATGATAAAGCTAGTGGAAAGATGAATAAACAGGAAACGCAGCGCTTGATGAAACAATATAATCAAGAGCAGCCATCTATAGGAAATAGCCTAGCTGATAAGCTGAAGGCAGCACTCGAACAGCAACAATAAATTAAGCGACGTATGTATACAAGTTATATCATTCTGCTAGAGCGAATGGTACAGCATATACATACGTTTTTTTGTGAAATTCTATAATTCTACCTATGAGCGGTACATCTGCACAAGAATAATAGATTAATTAACATACAATAGATAAGTACTGGCAATATAAATGTCTATTGGACTCGAAAGGAGATGGATGTACTATGACATGGCATCCGGGTCGGAAAGTATCGAGTAAAGTGTTAAAACAGAATGCATTAGCAGCTCATCCGCAAATTGCACCTCATATTCCGTATACGTTAGCCTTTAACGCTTCAAATTTAAAATTAATGTTAGTAAAATATCGTATGGTTTTTGTGAAGCCGATTAAAGGAAGCCTCGGCAAAGGTGTCATTCAAGTAACAAAAATAGAAGGTGGATATTGTTATAAAGTGGACAGTAAAAAGTATACGGTCAAAAGTTATGATTCTTTAGTGAAAGGTTTGGCGAGCAAAAAATTAAAACGTGCTTATATTATTCAACAAGGAATTGACTTGCTACGAATAGACGGTTCCCCTGTTGATTATCGCGTGAAATACTGTATAGATAATGGAGTTTGGAATTATCGAGTCATACTCGCTAGAGTAGCAGGACCAGGTTATGCTATTACAAATCTAAGTAAAGGTGGACGTAAGCTTGATTGCAATTTAGCAATAAAACAAACTTTAGGATCGGATGCAATATCCCAAACAATAAGCGAGATGAAGCACCTTACTCGTCTGTGCACGTCTGTACTAGAGCAACGATTCCCCGGATTAACACATCTCGGCTATGATTATGGTATTGATAAAAACGGAAAGATATGGATCTTTGAAGTAAACACTAGTCCTAATTAATAGATTAATAGACTGATATAAAATATTAATAAAATATTAATATCCATTAAAGTTTTTTATTGATTTGCTAGTTTAATAGGTTGTGGATAACTGTATCCACATTATCCCATGCGAGAATAGGGGGAATTTGACTGATATGCACAAATAATCAACAACCTATCCACAATATATTGTTAATAATAGCGACTATTGTCGTATATGGAATGAAATGGTAGGATAAATCTAATCCAAATTTTGGGAGGTGGTTTTAGTGAAATTGCTTTCAAATGAATTATTGATTGATACGTATCTACAAGCGATACACTATCAATGTGACCGTGAATTTATTCAAATGCTTGTAATTGAACTACAACTACGAGGGATAATACTACCAGAACAACAATATTCGGCGTAGCAATAAATGTACCATTTCTTCGTTCTAATTATACTTGCTACTAGTTAAATTGATTAGTGAGACAAATAGATAATTATAGATTAAGTAGTACAAAGGTCGCGGTTTCTACGTAAGTGGAAACTGCGACCTTTATTTTATAATTTCATATTACTACTATGTCCTGGAGAAAGCTTAGCAGTAGGATCAACATAAACTTTTGCATTGTTAATTGCAGTTGGTGCTTCACCAAAGCCAACAGCAATAAGTTTTAACTTACCTGGGTAAGTTGTAATATCTCCTGCAGCGAAAATACCTGGAATATTTGTTTCCATACGAGTATCTACAATGATTGATCCTTTTTCGATTTCGATACCCCACTCAGCAATCGGACCTAGTGAAGAAATGAAACCAAAGTTAACAATGACTGCATCTACTGGAATTTCAGTTGTTTCGTTTGTTTTCACGTCGGTTAGTGTTACGCTAGTGATGGTATCGTCACCTGTAAGGGCAGTGATTTCAGTAGGTGTAATAATTTTAACAGATGAGTTCATTAATTGTTCTACACTGTGCTCATGAGCTCTGAATTTATCACGACGATGAACAAGCGTTACGCTTTTTGCGATTGGCTCAAGCATTAGAGACCAGTCAACTGCGGAATCACCGCCACCACTGATAAGTACGTCTTGATCTTTGAAACGTTGAAGATCTCCAACGAAATAATGTAAGTTAGTTTTTTCGAACTTCATCGCATTATCAAGTTCAAGGCGGCGAGGAGAGAATGCACCAACTCCAGCAGTAATAATTACTGATTTAGCTAAATGCGTTCCACAATCAGTTGTTACCTCGAAAAGACGCTCATCAAGCTTCTTCACATTTGTAACTTTTTCTTCTAAACAAATTTCTTGTGTAAAAAGAGAAAGTTGTTCTTTAAGGCGATCAACGATTTCTTGAGCAGTTACTTTAGGGAAGCCTGCAATATCGTAGATGTATTTCTCAGGATAAAGTGCAGCCAATTGACCACCTAACTGAGGCATACTTTCAATTATTTTCACAGATGCGTGACGCATACCACCATAAAAAGCGGCAAACATACCAGCTGGACCACCGCCGATAATTAGTATATCTACTGCATCTGTTTGACTTGCTGTATTAGTCATGATTTACCTCCACATATCTATTTTTCATATTCTTTCTTATTATAAGCAAATTTCTCGAATAAAGGAATGAGGTTATGCAAAAATCAACTTGATGAAATTGTGCACTATGCCGAACTTTTTCGTATAATGTGCTCTTGAAAATTGTTATGAAACTCTGTAATATGTCTGATGTATATAACAATTAGAAGCTAATCTGCTCTTATATGATGCGTTAAAAATATTAAATAAATGCGCAAAGAGTTAGCTTTTACCTATATATGATTTTGTCATAACACAATATAAGAATGTGTTATTTTTTACATATGTGGAAGACTAAGCTTATGTTAATCATAAGTAATAACGATTAGTTCATTGATGTCGACAAAGTAAAAAGAGAATATGTCGAACATGCACATATATGGGAGCATACTAAATACAGATAATGGAATGGATGGGATTCTACGATGAGTAACATACCGAAAATAGTAATCCTCGGTGCAGGATATGGTGGTATCCTTACCGCGTTACGTCTACAAAAAGAACTAAATTATAACGAAGCTGATGTGACACTTGTTAATAAACATGACTATCACTATTTCACTACGCATCTGCACATGCCTGCAGCAGGAACGGATAAACCGGAAAATGCGCGAGTAAATATCTCTCGATTAATAGATGAGTTCAAAATTGATTTTGTAAAATCTACTGTGGTACAAATTCGACCACAAGATAAAAAAGTTATTCTAGAGGATGGCACACTTTCATATGACTACTTAGTTATCGGTCTAGGAGGAGAACCTGAAACTTTTGGTGTTCCTGGTCTAGCTGAAAATGCGATGAATATCCGTAGTATCAATTCCGTTCGCCTTATTCGAGAGCATATTGAGTATCAATTTGCTCGTTACAAACGTGAACCACATCGCCTTGATTACTTAACATTTGTCGTTGGCGGTGCTGGATTTACAGGGATTGAATTTGTAGGTGAATTATCAGATCGTATTCCTGAACTATGCAAATTTTATGATGTAGACCCTACACTTGTGAAAATCTACAATATAGAGGCAGCTCCAACGGCATTACCTGGATTTGATCCTGAGTTAGTTGAGTATGGCATGGAAGTGCTTCGTAAGAAGGGCGTTACGTTCCGTATTGGTACAGCAATCAAAGAATGTACTTCAGAAGGTGTTGTCGTTGGCGAGGGCGAAGAAATCAAGTCTGCAACGGTTATTTGGACCGGTGGCATTCGCGGTAATCGTCTTATTGAAGAAGCCGGTTTCGAGACGATGCGTGGACGTGTCAAAGTGGATGAATATTTACGTAGCCCAGGTACAGAAAATATTTACGTACTTGGCGACAACTCATTAATGTTCAATGAAGAAGGTCGTCCTTATCCACCAACAGCACAAATTGCTATGCAACAGGGTGTTGTCTGTGCACATAATCTTGTAGCTTCAATTCGTAATCAAAACATGAAAATATTCGAATTTAGCAATAAGGGTACTGTTGCTTCACTTGGAAAAGGAGAAGCGATTGGTCTTGCATTCGGTAAAAAGTACAGAGGACGTAAAGCTGCTTGGTTGAAAAAAATGATTGATATTCGTTACTTATTTATTATCGGTGGCGTGCCACTTGTGCTGAAAAAAGGGAAATTCCTATAATGAGACATTGTAGTGTGCAAGTTAGAGGGTTATTAACTCGCGATGAGTTAGATCGTTATAACGCATTGATGGAGGTAGGATCTTATCTTGAATCGCAAATGCGACATGATCTATCCTATACGGTGCAAAAAGAAGTTGATTTGCTTATTCAACCTGCCATTGAGCGATTAAAAGATAAAGGCCGCGCTCGTGACGCGGCGACAGCGCAATATCTTGAAGAGAAGCGTATCGCAGCTCTACAAGCTGAACTTGCTGCTTTAGATGAGGAAGATGAAAAAGATGAGTAGTCATTAGACTACTCATCTTTTTTCTGGATATGGACTTAATGTCTGATATCATGGCCAACAATTTCTGATGCATCCATATCTACATAGATACCAATCGGACCTAATAACTCATCTTTGACAGTGGCATAAGTGACTTTGTATACATTTGATGGATTGTTACTTCTTATATGATGAGGTATCTTTGAGTCTTCTACTTTCCCAATAGTAGCATTTGTCCATGGCAGAATTGATTTGACTTCTTCTTCTGAAAGACTATCCCAAGCAATTTTTTGGGCTAAAAATCGTTCACTATATAAATTCTCGGTTAAGTACTCTTGTGCACTATTATTAAGGTTTGATTGCTTCGAACATCCGACAAGTAATATGAGTAACATTAAGCCAATATTAAGAAATAATCGCTTCATAATTCCCTCCCGTTATAATTTTAAGGTAGTAATTACCATTAAACGATCAGGATATACAAAATGTTGCAACAAAGAAAAAGCAGAAAAAAGCAGACCAGACAGTGTTACGACTGTTTGGTCTGCTTGTGTAATAATATGTGGATGTAGCTTTTTGAATTACCTCTTAAAATGAAGGTTCAAAAAGCGGGCTTTCAGAACCAAGAAGATGGAGTGCTACTTGTAGAAGGAGGAAACGCAAGTGTACATGTTTGGTACACGCGTACCGGACTTCCCAAGTTCGCTTCATATTCGATGTCGAATATGCTACGTGAGCATACTCATCGTTATCAAAGTCCACTTTTTGAACTACCTTATCTTAGATGGAGAGTAAAGCTTGCCACTTGTCCGTGTCCAACTGATTCCCAACATAGAAGTCACCGAACTCACCATAACGAGCACTTACTTCATCAAAACGCATTTCATATACAAGTTTTTTGAATTGTAGTGGATCATCAGCAAATAATGTTACGCCCCACTCCCAATTATCAAAGCCAACAGAACCAGTAATGATTTGTTTCACTTTACCAGCGTAGGTACGACCAATCATACCATGACTACGCATAAGAGTTTTACGCTCGTCCATACTAAGCATATACCAGTTGTCTGCACCATTGCGGAGCTTGTTCATCGGGTAGAAACAGATATGCTTAGCATTTGGTAGCACAGGCTTCAAGCGAGCGACAAGTTCAGGGTTCTCCATAGGATCGCCTGTTGCATGTCCCATATAGTTACTTAGCTCAACGACACTCACATAAGAATAAACACTATATGTAAATGAAGCGAAGCTTGTCTTATTAAATGCTGTTTCAATTGCATTTAGATCTTCTAGTGTTTCACGCAAATGCATAAACACTAGATCAGCTTTTTGACCTACAATAGAATATACAACAGTGCTACCAGTGCGAGCTTCACTTACAGATGACCATTGCGCAAGAAAATCATTCAATTCTGTAACAGCTTTACTACGTTCACCTTCATCAGCCAATCTCCATGCTGTCCAATCAATAGTACGGAAATCATGCAATGCATACCAACCTTCAAGCGTTTGTGCTACTTCACTCATCGTATATAGTACTCCTTTTCGATTGTGATTAAGTTATAGTGTTATTGTAGCCTAATCAATGGTAAAGGAGCAAATGTCATACTTGTGACAAATACATCGTCGTAATTGACTTTCATGCGATCATTCTTTACACTAATGACAGCAATATTACATAATATACATATTTCTTGAAGGAGGACATTTACTGTGCTTCAAATTATCATAGCGACTATGCTTTTTCTAGTGATGGCATTTGGTATTGGTTTTGTAATTAATATGCTTGTGAAAACGACATGGTTTCCAACCTATTTTATTATCGCAGTCATTATCGTGCTAGCTATATGGGCACCTTGGGGTGGCAATGATGAAAAACTAATGGATGTCATCAGTAACTATACAGTTATCGACTTCATTCCTGTTATTGGAGCTATTGCGGGTGCTTTATTAAGTGGAACAACAATGAGAGCCCTTCGCAAAAGCGGATTTAGAATGTTTTAATCAAAATCCCTCATTTCGAGGGGTTTTTGTTTTTAATAGAAGCTAAAAGATGAAAATAGTGTCTATACAGCGATATATAGTGAAAAATACTAAATAGACCATAAAAATAGTGTCAGTTCGAAGCTAGTAAGTAATTCGCTAATTGGAGAAATATATATAGACAACCCAGTTTTTCGAACATACGAAAGAAGTAGTTTTATGATAGAATAGAAAGAAGATTGTCAGGGATGGAGTCGATTCAATGCGGATCCAGCATTTGTTTGAATTTACAGAGCATCACCAATATTATTGTTATCGTGATTTCTCTCTAAGCACAGTAGATTATCGGATGCTTTCATTAATTTATAAACCATTAGTAGGTGCGTTTGCTATTTCGATTTATGAGCAATTATGCATGATCGTACCAGAAGGAAAGACAGGATACTCTCCAGTAGAGCCTCATCGTAGATTGCTTCTAGGCTTAGGACTTGCACTCAATGAAAAGAGTCGAACGTATCTACTTGAACAGCTTTCAAAGCTTGAAGCCATTGGTCTACTGCAAAGTTCAAGATTTATGAAAGAGGAGCAAGAAGATTATATTTATGAGTATGAGCTTGCTTGCCCATTACCTCCTAATGAATTTTTCGAAAATATTCATCTAACAATGTTGTTACGTGATAAATTAGGCAAATATGCCGTTATTGATATTCGTGAGCAAATGTATGCTCCTCTACCAGAGGAAGTAAGTGTAGGTCAAGAAACAAAAGTAAACATATCAGTACCTTTCTATGAAATATTTAAACTTAATGCTCATATTGTCGACGATGAACTCGACCAAGCATTGTTAGAGGTTGCACCTGCTAGAGTGAATAGACCTGTCATTCAAAATGCATCAGCAGGTTATTCTTATTCTGAAATTTCCATTCGTTTCCCACGAAATTCAAATAATCGTTATTTTGTAGAGCAATTAAGGACGCATCCAGAACAACTAGCGCAAATTAATTATGTTGCTTATAAGTATGAACTTGCTATAACTCAAGTATCCCGTCTATTAGATGAGGATGGCGTATTTGATATTAGTGGAGAATTGGATTTTGATCTGTTGCAACGTCTCGCTGTTCAATTTTTCCGTCAAGATAAGAAGCATGAAGAAGATAGAGATAGAAAACTTGCTCAAACAGCGATGTATCAAGAAGATCGAGATCAAGAACAGCAATTGAATGAGCAAGATGATGAACCTGAATTCGATGTAGACGAGCAATTTTTCTTACCAGTTCCGAAGTTGCTTGCTAACTACTGTGATATTAATCAATACAACGCACTTATGCGCAATGAACCGCATATTCAATTTTTGAAGCGATATTTCCCAGGTTCAGTTCCAGATTGGATATTGAATGTGTTCGAGCGTATCGATCTTCATTATAAATTAGCACCACCAGTTATTAACGTTTTGATTCACTATGGCATCGGTATGAATGATTCAGGAAGAGTGACGAAAGCATATCTAGATTCTATTGCGTCGAATATGTTGATGAAAGGAATCGATAGTTACGAGAAAGCTGTACAATACGTTCGGGACCAAGATCAACTTGAGAAAGATATTGTACGCCGTAAAGAAGATTCTTATCAATCAAGTAATAGTAATGGACGTAGCAACCAAGCTACGGCAACACGTCCAACGAGTTACGGAAATAATCGAAATAGAAATACAACAAGGCAGAAGCCAGTTATACCAACGATCAGTAATGAGCAAGTTGCGAACGGTCAAATTTCAGCCGAAGAGTTGGAAGAGCTTCGTCAATTAGCTCGTAAGTTCGATCAGCAACCTTAAGGAGATAAGAAAAGAGGTGAATCAGATGGAATCTCTAGGAGATCTACTAAAATCTTGGCCAAGCGGACAAGACATGCTTCGATTAGCGCAGCAGAAACAAGCGGAACTTATGCAAGATCCACTTGTGATCGCTTTGAGAGAAAAGAATCCAAATATCACCGATTATGCCATTAAAGTTAATTTGAATCGAGTACATCAATATGTTACCGAATATCGCAATTGCAGTCATTGTCCTGGACTGGATCTTTGTCCTAATGATTTCACAGGACATTATACATTACTGCAAACTGAGGAAATCAATGGTGAAACTCATCTTATTGATAGAAAAGTAGGATGTAAAAAACTAAGAGCATCTCAGCATGAGGAATTGGTTCGTAATCGAATTCGTAGTTTCTATATTGATGATAAAGCTTTGAAACGTCAGTATTCCGCAGACGAAATATTAGGCAAAGATTTAGAAAGAGCAAAAGTTGTAGGCTCTTTGTTGAAATATATTGATCGAACAAAAGCAGAAGGACTTTCCCATAAAGGACTATTTCTTGCAGGGGACTTTGGTGTAGGGAAAACGTATCTGATGTGTTATGCATTGCAAGAGCTAGCGAAGTCTGGCTACTCCGGTGTTATTGTTTACATGCCAGATTTTGTAGAAGATCTGAAAGTATTAATGCATGAACCTGCGAAGCTGAAAGAAACAGTTGACTTGATGAAAGAAACTGATTTACTCGTTTTTGATGATATAGGTGCTGAGAATTTGAATCCATGGGCAAGAGATCATGTTCTAGGTGCTATTCTAAATTACCGGATGGATCGTAAACCTACGTTCTATACATCGAATTATCGCTTAGATAATCTTGAAAGTCATTTCAGTTTTACGAATAAAGATGGTGAAGAACATCATAAAGGTCGTCGATTAATGAATCGAGTAGCCCCATATGTAGATGAGTTGGTTATTACAGGCAGCAATAAGCGTGGATAAGTATACGTGAAATACAATAGAAGCGAAGAGGAATGTATAAGACCTCTTCGCTTCTATTCTTATTTAGAACTCTGGAAGTAGCTCAATTTCCGTTTTCGTCACAGTTGAGATATCTAATATCTCGAAATTATTTATTTGCTCATTCTTGACGGCTTTAAGCAATGATTGGACGATATGATCGCCCCACAATTGCTCGTAACCATATACAATCGTAGTTATTTGACCATTAATCATCGCTTCCCTAACTTCATGCGTCATACCAAATGCAATGGCATGTCTATTCAATCCCATCGCTTTCCACACTAATACAGCCTCCGAAATAGATACAGGATCCATTGCAATGTATGCATCAAAGTGTGGATGGTTATCAATCATTTCTTCCAAATCAGTTAAAGCGAGCTCGCTACTCCCCTCATGGGCACGTACATCTAGGATTTGTATGTCTGAATGCTTTTCAAGATAGTTAGTCATCGCTATTAGACGCTGTTCTACACTGGACATGCTGCTCATTCCGATTTGAACTAGAATCATTCCTTTACCATTAAGCTTCTCGGTAATGACTCGACCTAGCTCAATCCCCGCTTGTTCATTATCACTTCCGATATATGTAGATCGTCCAGTATTAGGACAGTCAGATTCAAAGCAAATTATCGAGATTCCTTTCGATATTGCTTTAGTTATCGTTGGTTCTAATGCCTCAGCGTCAATGGGGGCGATGGCTATAGCGTCAACCTCTTGTTTAATCATAGTTTCCATCATACGTATTTGTTGTTCTAGATTAGCTTCATCGGGAGCTTTGACAATCAACTTACTTCCTATAGAGTCAGCTGTTTTCTGAGCATTTTGTGTTATCATCTCGTAGAAAGGATGTGCCATTGGATATATAATTCCAAACGTGTATTGACGATTAGTTTGATCAATGACCATTTCAGAAGTAAGTGGCTTCACTGAAATAGAATCTGATTTGTTACAACCGAAAAGTAACATAAATGTACAAATAAAGACGATAGTAACTGCGAATTTGGTCATGATACTTATTGTTTTCATGTTAGAATCGCGGATCTTAATCATGAGTTTCACCTGACTCAATTGATGTGGTGGTACTACTTTGACGACGAAAATCTCTAGGGGTCATGCCTGTCATCTTTTTGAACAGATTAGAGAAATAGTGTGGATCATTATAGCCAACTTTGAATGAGATTTCATAGCTTTTATCAGATGTCGTATGAAGTAATTCCTTTGCTTTCATAATACGTGTTGACGTTAGAAATTCAATAAAAGTGCTTCCTGATTCTTGACTAAAAATTTTACTAAGGTGGCTAGGGCTTATACTTACATGTTCGGCAGCATCTTGCAGTGAGACCATGTCGTTAGCATAGTTTTGTTCAATAAACATCTTAACTTTATAAATTAAATCTCCATATCGATCCGTTGATTCAGATCGCCATTTCCAAATTTGCTCGATAAGAATGGTAAGATATACTTCGCATTGCTGTATATCATCAATCGCTCTTATTTTTTGTTGCATAGAAGTAATGAGCGTTTCGGTTACCTCTGCCGCTGCAGAACGAAAGGTTTCCTTAGACCATTGAAGTGTTTCAAGTGTCAAATCATTAATTAAATAATAGCCATATAGCGAAGACTGCCATTCTAGTGTATGTAGTGATTTAGTAAAGGCTTTCAGAAATAAATGTAAATCGTCAGATCGCCCTACTTTTAGAAAGTTATGAAAACTAGCTCGATCAAGTAGAATCATTTGATTAGTTGCACCATCAGCTGCGTCCCATAGTGCATGCTTGTTACTTTGTGAATAACGTTTTAAGTTGCGGTCTTCTTCTGCCTCTAGGAAAGAAGTGTGAATGCCTTGTAGTCGATCCTGTACCGTTCCAATGCCTAACATAACTGTGGGAGATAGTAGAGCATTCAGTTGCGTGCTTGTAGCATTTCTAATATGTTCAATGTTGGACTGTAGTTGAGTTTCATCGTCACTATAAAGAATCCATACATACTCAGATTTACTCCTCTTGAATGACCAACAATTGTTGTATGTCATTCTGGCCGATTCCATAATATCATCGGTTAGGAAAATAGTAGATGAATCAAGATTAACTGTTGGTTCTACATAGCGTACGTCCCAGACAATCGCCGCATAATATCTTACGAAAAGTGATATAGATAGTGTATTTGCTGTTTCTGCAGCATCAGCAATCGAGATTAGACCTCCGCATAGATCACTCATTAGCTTTTCCTTCACAAAAGGAACATTGTTATTAGCCTGGCGTTCTTTATCGATTTTGCGACTGACATTTTGCAATAGCTTAATAAGATCATTTGATCCAAGGGGCTTAAGTAAGTATTCCTCTACGCCAATTCTTAGAGCAGTTCTAGCGTAGTCAAATTCATCATGCCCGCTAAGAATAACAATTTTAGTATTAGGTAGTCTTTGTCGTACGATTTTGCTTAATTGGATGCCATCCATAAAAGGCATTCTAATATCCGTTATCAAAATATCAGGTCGCCACTTTTCAATGAGCGGCAGAGCCATCTCACCGTCAGAAGCGTCCCCACAATAAATAAAACCTTCTTTATCCCAATCCACATAATCTCGAATATGTTCACGAATTAAAATCTCATCATCAACAAACATAACCTTTTTCATATATTCACTCCCAAGAGATTAATCGAACAGTAAGCAAAGCGACACAAGCGGGAAGCGCTTGTCAGCCCGAGTCAACGAAGCAAAACAAAGAAGTCCCGCAGCGTAAGCAAAGCGGCACAAGCGGGAAGCGCTTGTCAGCCTCATGACAACGAAGCAAAACGAAGAAGTACTGCAGCGTAAGCAAAGCGGCACAAGCGGGAAGCGCTTGTCAGCCCCATGATAACGAAGCAAAACGAAGAAGTACTGCATCGTTAGCGTATGCGCCCACAAGCGGCCAGCCGCTTGTCAGCACCAAGAAGATGGCATGAAGCTAGTGATGCGAAGCGCGGAATGTACGTTATTGGTACATGAGCACTACAGCGAACGATGAATGCCATCTTCGCCGTCGA